>Ga0193744_1000016_pt1 | contig 84502 bp, 73 predicted proteins | sample L1a1metaG_FD_143056 | JGI IMG/M metagenome (GOLD analysis project Ga0193744, IMG submission 143056) | Soil microbial communities from a riparian zone of the East river system, Colorado, United States - L1a1 | ecosystem: Environmental > Terrestrial > Soil > Riparian zone | place: USA: East River...
TAATCTCTTCGCGTCGCTGGCCGGCGTCATGCCTTTGCTCGCGCAAACTCCCGTGCCGCAAGCTCCGGATTTGCCGAGAACCACCAAGTCCATTCTCGACACCATGATCGCGGCCGGGCCGGTCATTATCCCGCTCTTCGTGCTCTCGATTTTTTCCGTCATGCTCGTGATCGTTTATTTTCTCACCATCCGGCGCGGCGCCGTGGTTTCGAGCGGTTACATGGCCACGGCGGACGCGCTCTTGCGCAAGCGGGATTATCTCGGGCTCCTGGCGGTCTCGAACCGACACGGCGAAGCCATCGCCCGGGTCGTGCAAAAGATGCTCGATTTCACCACCAAAAATCCGAGCGCGGATTTTGCGCAGGTGCGCGAGATCGCCGAAACCGAAGGCACGCGGGTGGCCTCGAGTTTGAACAATCGCGTGATCTACCTGGCCGACATCGGAATGATCGCGCCCATGCTCGGATTGCTCGGGACGGTCTTCGGCATCATCAAATCCTTCGGCGCGTTGGGCGCCGACCTGGGCACGGCCCGTTACGCCCTGCTTTCGACCGGCGTCAGCCAAGCTTTGGTGAACACCGCGGCCGGTCTGGCTATCGGCATTCCGGCGATGATCTTTTACGCCTTTTTTCGGGGACGGGTGCAAAAGATCATTTCGGAGCTCGAGTCAGCGGTTACCCACGTCCTCGCCTTGCTTTCATTGCAATACAATAAGCGGATCCCGGAGCGCACGCCGGTCCTGCTGGAAGATGAATTTTGAGCCGGCCAGGTTCGTCAGAAGCTCTGACCCCTGTTTCCGAAAACTTCCCGTGATATGAATTTGCGAAGGCACGCGACCCCGCAACATCCCGGGATTCAGTTAGCGCCGCTCGTCGATGTTTTGCTGCTTCTGCTGATTTTCTTTCTCATGACCTGGAACGCGGCCCGCAATGAAAACGAGCTCGATGTCAAAGTGCCGAAGGCTACCTCCGCGAAGGAGAAGACCGCGCCCATCGGGGACGTGGTCGTGAACGTCAAGGCCGACGGCAACGTGGTCGTCAATCGACGGACGCTGAGTCCGCCTGAGCTAACGGAGATGTTGAAGAACCTGGTGCAGCTCTACCCCGACCAGGCGGTTGTGATCCGCGGCGATGAAACCGGCGCGTACAAGAACGTGGTGGGCGTGCTGAATATTTGCAGCGAGGCCGGCGTGACGAACGTCGCTTTCGCCACGGCAAAATGAAAACCACGCGAGGCGCGCTTTGCCTCGTGCACGCGGCGCTGATCTTCTTCGCAGTTCCAGCTTCTTGGGCGCAACAGCGTACGCCAGAGGTGCGTCGGGCCCAGCCCGTGGATGAACCGCCCACGGCGAAGGCGGTGCCCTTCGATTCCCCGACGCCAAAGCCACGCCGCCCTGCTTCAGAACCGTCTGCGATTCCCGATCAACCTTCAGCCGAAGCTCCGCCGGCTCCCGAAGCGGAAGCGCCGGACCGGCGTCAGCTCGATTACGCAAACGCGCTTTTTTCCAGGAAGCTCTACGACCTGGCGGTGCCGGAATATGAAAAGTTCCTCAGCCAGTATCCCGGAGCTCCGGGCCGCGCGAGCGCCTACTTTTATCTGGGCGAATGTTACCGCGCGTTGAATCGCACCAGTTCCGCGCGCACCAGTTTCCAAGGCGTGCTCGACAACTACGGCGACAGCGAATTCGCCGGCCCCGCCTCGTATGGTGTGGCGGAAATTCTCTTCACCCAGAAGGATTACAACGGCGCGCTTACTCTCTTTCACCGCGCGGCGGCCAAATCGAAAGAATCGGCTTTGGCCCTTTCTGCCCGCTATTTCGAAGCGCGCTGTCTCGAAAATGTCGATCGCAAGGACGAGGCGCAGAATCTTTATCAACAGGTGATCGAGGCGAAAAACCCGAATCCGTATCGGGAAGATGCGCGTCTCGCGGCCGGCACCATCGCGCTCGCGCGCGGCCGGAAGGCGGACGCGCTCCGGCATTACGAAGCGCTCGCCAACGAAACGCAAAAACCCGCGTTGAAAGCCGAAGCGACCGTGCGCGCAGGCATGGTCGCGGTGGATCTGTTGCAAACGGATAAGGGGAAAGTGGACAAGGCAATGGCGGAGAAGGCCATGAGTCTCTTGCAGAAAGGGCGGTCGCTGCCGGAAGCGGGCCGCTGGCGCGCGGTGGCCGAGGTCGGATTGCTTCGGTTGCAATATCAATCTGGCCAATACGACAAGGTGCTGGCGGAATTTAAACGGGGCCAGGACCAGATCCCCGAGGAGGTGCGCGCCGAAATGATGTTGATCGTCGGCAATAGCCAGCGCCAGCTCGGACACACTAAAGAGGCGGATGATGTTTACCGCCAGATCATTTCCAAATATCCGGACCGGGAGGAAGCGAAAGATGCGCAATACCAGCGGTTGATCAATTTTTACAATAGCAACGCGCCGTCGCTTCTTTCTGAAATCGACGATTATTTGAAATCGAATCCGACGCCGGAGCGCGCCGACCAGGCGAAGCTGCTCAAGGCCGAACATTACTACAAGGAGCAGAAATTCGCCGAGGCCGCGCCGATCTATGCGGAGCTGCGCGCTTCCCATTTGTCGCCGAAATTGCGCTCGGAAGCGGCTTACAAACTCGGCTGGTGCTACGTCCAGTTGAAGGATGGGACACAGATCATCGACGCGTTCGGTTATTTCGTGAAGGGTTTCCCTGAGAGCCCGCAGGTGCCATCTGCTCTCACGCAACGCGCGCTCGCCTATCAGGAGAGCAAGAATTACGACGCCGCGATTGAAGATTTAAATATGCTGCTGGCCAAGTTTCCCGCCGCGAAAGATCGCGAGGCGGCGTTGCAGGAGAAAGCTCTCATCCTCGGCCAGCAGGATAACGCGACAGGAATGGCGGACGCGTTCCGGCAACTGCTGAAGGAGTTCCCGAAGAGCTCGGTGGCGGCGCAGGCCAACTACTACATCGGCAAGGTCGCTTTCGAGGCCAAGGATTACAAGGGAGCCCTGGCGCCGCTGGAGGCGGCGCGCCAGTTGAACAAGGAACAGTATTACAACCTGGCCACGCTCAGGATTCTTTCCGCGTTTTTCTATCTGAAAGACCGCGCGGCTCTTACGAAGGAAGTAGACAATTTCATCACCGTAAATCCCGAAGGAAGAGTCCCACCGGAAATCCTGGAATGGCTCGGGGTCGAGTATTACAACGAGAAGAACTACACCGCGGCCGAAAAATATTTCAGCGTTCTGGGCAAGAGCGAGAGCCTGGGCAACGTCAAACCGGATTTTTGGTTTTATCTCGCGGACACGGAGACAAAGCTGAAAAATTTCCCGCAGGCCGAATCGGCCTACGAAAAATACCTCCAGGTCGCGACCGACCCGGCGGCGAAGGCGAAAACGTTGCTCGCGCTGGGTGCGACGAAAATTTCAACGCATAAACCCGATGATGCGCAGAAGATCGCGGAGGAAATCATGACGCTTCAGCCGGAAGGGCGGGTGAATGCGGAGGCGAGATTGCTGGCCGGCGACGTGCAGGTCGAGCGCCAGCATTTCGAAGAAGCGGGCAAGGCTTTCATGGGTGTGGCCCTGCTCTACGACGATCCCGCGATCACTCCGCGCGCTTTGCAAAAGGCCGCCGACGCCTATCAGAAAGCCGGCAAGAAAGAGGAAGCGGACCGCGTCGCCAAGCAACTCCGCGAGAAGTACCCGGATTTCGCCGGCGGGTGACGGCGTGATTTTCTTCTGGGGAGCGTAGGCTGCCAGCCTGCCCGTCTCGGCAGCCTGCCGAGACGTTTTCGTTAACGCCGCGGTTTCGCAACATTGTAGCCGGCAAGCTGCCGGCTACCGCAGGCTGGCAGCCTGCGCTCCCCAAGAGCTTCTCCGACGGTAAGCCAACGGGCTTAGTTCATCGTCAGCGTTTCGATCGGAAGCGCGGCCAGAAATTCGGTCGCGTCCTCGATCTGCAGGACTGGTTTAGCCAGATGCGCGGCCAGGAAGCTTGCGTCCGGTGTAGACGCGATGCCAGCTTGGGCGACAATTTCGGCGTCCGCTAATAGTTCGATCACGCGCGTCACCTTCTGCGTTAGATTTGTGGCATCCGTGAATTGAACCGTCACAATCCCTGCGCCAGTCGCTTCCAAATAAGGCGCGAGCGTGCCAGCAAAATGCAGCAGGATTTCCTGCACCAGTTTTTCCTGGGCGAATGATCTCGTTTTTACCACCAACTGAAGGGACCGCGCCAAACCCTGGCTTGGCGTCATCCCGCGGCAAACACCGGCTTCGTCAGCGGCCGCATTGAGCTGAATGATCACCGCCTTTTTTTCTAGATCATCGATGAGCGCGACAGGTTTTGTGCGCAGCTCCGGTTGATGGCGCAAAACTGATTGCAGATAAAAATCCGGCAGATAAATCGTCGCGAACATCACCCGGTCTCCGCGATTTGTTGGAGACCACCCTGCGCTCGGGTCACGAGAATCTTCAACCGCGAGGCGAGTTCTTCCTCCTCGAGGTCCGCCAGCGTCCAGGCATTATCGAGCGACAGCTTTAATTGGGCGCTGCTGATGATGCTCTGGCGCGTGAGAACGAGAAACGCCGTCGGAGCTGCTTCGACGAGCCGTTGAAGCCGATACCAGTGCGTTTGCGGAATTTTGCGCAGCTCCTCGGAGGGATTCAGAACAAGATCCAGAACGACCAGGGGGAAATTGCCATCGCGCAGCAGCAGATCGGCGGCCTTGATCGCTTCAGTTGCTTTGCGGCAACGGACCCAGAGAAGATGAGGCAACGGTGAACTGCCCAATCCGTCAAAAACGGAGGGATCGAATGAATCGCGCCCGTCCACCAGGGCGAGAAAATAGCCATCCCGCTGCGCACTCTGTAACAGAGCGCACAGCAGGAGCGCGCTCCCCGCGCTTATCCTGGAGCTGCTCAATTCCGTGATGGCGCTTTTGGGTAATCCGCCTCGAATCGCCTGGTCAATGGCAGGCAGGCCGGTCGTTAAACGTGCGGATGCGGGAGCAGGTTGGTGAGGAAACCGTTCGGTCAGTAGATTGCGGAGATCGACAATCTTACTACTCGCAGCCATGCCCGAAATTGGCATAGCGGCGGAATATGTTCAACTGAACAGTTACCGCGGAGGTTTCGAAGCTAGCTTCGTTTTCGCCGCTGCGCGGTCAACTGTTTCCGCACCAGCGAAACCATCACTCCCTGGATCCGCAATTCCCGCGCAGGAACCAGGTTCGGAAACTGCGGATTCTCCGCTTTCAAGTAAGGCCGGCCATGCTCCGTGACGTAACGCTTCAACGTCGTTTCGCCGTCGATCAAGGCCGCGACGATATCGCCGTTTTGCACATCTTTGCGGTCCTCGAGGATCACGATATCGCCGTCCAGAATATGCGCGTCGATCATGGAATCCCCCCGAACCCGCAGCGCAAAGGTGCGTCCGTTTTTCGAGGCGTTGACCGAGCGCATATCGAGGGAAACATGGCCTTCAATCGTCTGTTCCGTCAGTGTGGCCATACCGGCGGGAATTTGCCCATAGATCGGAATATCGGTGATCCGAACTTTCTGCACGGGCGTGATCAGCGCGCGGGCCTTGCGCGCGTGACGGTCGAGGAAACCTTTGCGTTCGAGGGCATCGATGTACTGCATGACCGAAGTCTGGCTGGCGAACCCGAAATGATGCTGGATCTCACGCGTGCTCGGCGTGATCCCTTTTTCGCGCTGCTCGGATTGGATGAATTCCAGTACGCCTCGCTGTCGCTCCGTGAGCATGATTAACTATGATCTCCGCGAAAGCGAGAAGTGCAAGTTCAAATGAACACAATGGGTTCGCTTTGCGCTCGCGCGTGGGAACCGGTCCACCCGCTCAGTGAAGCGATAACTGAAACAATATTTCGTCGAGCTGAGCGGACCAGCGCGTCAAATAAGCGAACGCAAAATAGAGATTCGACAAAGCCTCGATCTGTTGCGCGGGATTTTCCGCCCAGATTCGATTGATCTGTCGCAGTTGATCGAGGGATGCGTCGGATAAATTCTGAATCGTCTCCCGCACTGCTTTCGTCTCGTTCTGCATCTCCAGGACCCGCGGTTTCAGGAGCGACCGGCTTAAGGCGTTGGGTGTCGCCTGAATTTCTTCCAGTAGCACCCGCGACCGCTCCGTGAGTGCGCCGACTCTGGGAAACAGATCATGTAAATCCTGTGGGACGGTTTGGTTGGCGGACGAAGGCGGGCAGTTTTGCAAGCTCAGCAGGTGATGCAGGCGACGTTTGGGGTCTTGCAAGATTTGGTAGGCCTCATTCAGGTTGGCAAAGCTCGAGTTCGTGTCGTCGTCCGAGCTTGTCCGGTTCGTCTGAGCATCCGGGTGCGCCCGCAAAGTTTTCTTGTGATAGGCGGCCTTCAACTCGTCCGGCTCGAGCCAGGGTGCACGCGGTTGATCGAGAAGAGCGAAGTAGTCGATCATGCGGCGAAGCTCTCGCCGCACGAACAATGGGCCACCGCATTTGGGTTCGTCACTTTGAACCCCCCTTTCTGCAAGTCGTCACTGTAATCGAGGAGCGATCCGCTGACAAAGAGCGCGCTCTTGGGATCGACCACGACGCGAACGTTCGAGGATTGCACCATGATGTCGCGATTCGCGGGGCCGTCCACTAGGTCCATCTTGTATTGGAGCCCGGAGCATCCGCCGCCAATCACGGCTACGCGGAGCGCGCCGGTCGCCCGCCCCTGCTTTTCCAGGAGCGAATTAAGTTTGCGCGACGCATTCTCAGTTACTTTGATCAGCCGCTCGTTGCCGATCTTGTAGTTGATGGCGGCGGGTGAAAGTGATGTGTCAGGCACGGCAGTTATTCTAATTCACGAAGTCAAAAATTGGTAGGGCGAGACTCTGTCGAGCCGTGAGCGCGGGCTTCGGTTCGTCGGCTCGACAGAGTCTCGCCCTACCAGTCGGTCGGAGGTTTCAAACCGCCGCTCCTTGAGGCATGACATGCTGCACCGCAATCTCATCAATATCCGCGAGGGTGGAGACGTGTTGGAATTTTTCGCGCAGCATTTTGCTGTTGGGAAATCCCTTGGAATAAGCCATCAGGCGAGCGCGCATGGAACGGATGGCCTGATCTTCGCAACCCCATTCCTCAACGGCCAGCTGGCAATGCCGCTGAATCAGCTCCCACTTCTCGGACAGGCTAGGTGAAACAAGATGTTCGCCGGTGGAGAAATAATGTTTCACCTGCTGGAAAATCCACGGAGAGCTCATCGCCGCGCGACCGATCATGGCGCCGGCAATGCCGGTTTCGGCGCGCCGCCTAACGACATCCGCGCCGCTGGTCAGGTCGCCGTTGCCGACAACGGGAATGGAGACCGCCGCGACCACTTCGCCGATCACGTCCCAATCCGCCGCGCCGGAATAACCCTGAGCGCGAGTGCGGCCGTGCACCGCGAGTGCGAGAACTCCCGTCTCCTCCAGGATACGCCCAACCTGGGGCGCGTTAATCGAATCAGTGTCCCAGCCGATTCGGATCTTGGCGGTGACCGGGACGGGCGCGACCGCGCGAACGACGGCTTTCGAGACGGCCGCCAGCGTCGGGCAATCCTTGAGTAGGGCCGACCCGCCGTTCTTCGCCACCACTTTGTTGACCGGGCAACCGAAATTAAGATCGATAAAATCCGGGCGCACCCAATCCACCACATGCTTTGCAGCTTCCGCCATGTGCTCCGCGTTTCCGCCGAAGAGCTGAACTCCGATCGGCCGCTCGCACTGATCGAAATCGAGATATTCCCGCGTCCGTTCGTTCCGCCGAAACACGCCCTCAGCCGAAACGAATTCGGTCACGAGAACATCCGCGCCGCGCTCTTTGCAAAGCTGCCGGAAAATCTTGTCCGAGACTCCGGCCATCGGCGCCAGATACAACGGAAAACTGGATGGTGAAAACCAGGGCAACGGGGAAGTCATTGGAAGAGGGAATATCTCACAAAATCCGAACCTGCGCTTCTCGTCGAACGCGTTTGAACGTTACGTCGCGTTCTTGAGCAGCTGAGAGACTTCCTGCTGGACGTGCTCGAGCTCGTCCAGCCGAAGGCGCACGTCGGGCACGATGAAGACGTCGCCGGTTTTGGCGTGTTCGTAGATCAAAACCGGACGGTCCTCCGTGCGATCGGCTTTGATTTGTTTCAAGACCCGCTTGCGCTCGAGCATCACCGCCAGGACGTAACAGGAATTCGCGTGGGCCGGATCGTTCTCCGCGAGAAGACGCCGCAAAATGTCTTCCGCATTTTCCTTGGCCAGCGCTTCCGGAGGCGCCGCGGGCGGCGGTTCATAGCGCGTCCGCCAAAACGAAAACGGACGAATGTTTTCGTTCCGTTGCGACCACGCCTCTTCACTCAGGTCCTCGCGCCGGAACCCTTCGCCTTCTCGAAAAAGCAGGGTGTAGAAGTGCTCGCCCGCTTCGAACGGCCGTTGCGTTCGCGCGCAGGCGTCTGCGCGATGCTTGATCGGCCAGTCGTTTGCCAGCGGATTCATCGCGCGACTAGACGGCCTTCGCCAAAGAGATTAAGCCGCGGCGGTTCCCGGTTCGTCGCCCTGAAATAGAGGAGGATGAGGCCGAGCGCGCCAAAAAGAATGTTTGGTATCCATGCCGCGGCCCAATCCGGAATCCGCGCGCCTTCGCCCAGGGCCAGAAAGAGGTGCATGACGAAATTCATCGAGAAAACCAGAATCACCGCCGCGGCCACGCTGGACAAGATGCCTCGCCTCGAATACCCGATCCCGAGCGGCGTGGAGATCAAAGCGATCACGAAGCAGGTCCAGGGCAGGGCCAGGCGGTATTGCAGATGGGTTGCGAACGGCGCGAGAAGCGTGGGGGGAAAGTCGGAGTTGAAGGTGAGATATTCGCGCAGCTCGGGCACACTCAAATATTCCGCGCGCACGTTGGCGCTGCTTAAGCGGAATGGCGTCTCGCTCCAGTCCTTCATCCTGAGCGATTCGAAGATCTCCATTTTCGTGATATTGCCCGCTGGGTCGTAGTTCACGACCTTGACGAGCTGCAACTCCCAGGTCTTCTCCCCCGGATGATAGACGGCGCTGGTGGCGATGTAGTTCGTCACGATATTATCGTCCGCATCCTGTTGGACAATATGCACGGTGGTGAATGTGTTCTCGTCCGGTTTGAACTGTTGAATGAACCAGGTGCGGTTATCGGTCCGATTCCGAAAAATCTGGGCGAGCAAGCCCACCCAGCGGTGAGACTTCGGATCCTCCAGGATTTTCTTGCGCGCGTACTCGGCGTGCGGTGCGAGCGAATAATTCAAAGCGGTGCTGGCTGCCGTCGTGAGTAAACCCACCACGAGGAGCGGCGTCACCACTCGGGGCAGGCTCACGCCGGCCGTGAGCATGGAGACGATTTCGTTAGACCGCGACATCCGGCCGAGACTGAAGAGCAACGCCAGCAAGAGCGCCACCGGCAGCAAAACGACCAGAATTTGCGGCGCTTGAGCGAGATAATATTTAGCGATGAGGGTCCGCGAAACGCGTTCGTCCAGGAAAGTCGAGATGTTGTCGCTGATATCGAAAATGAACCAGATCGAGATGAAACCCGCGATGCAGTAGAAATAGGCCTGCAGGAAATGGCGCAGGACGTAGCGATCGAGAAGTCTCATGGGGAATTTGGCGATTTGGAATTTCGATTTGCGAACTAGGTTACCACTTCCGCGGAGCGCTTCGAGCGGCTCATACACAAATCGCAAATTGCAAATCGGCAACTCCGACAGAAGGTCGCGAGCACGCGAAAGCTTTCGGTGTCGCAATTCCTCATCATGATCGCGCTTCGAGATTCCTTCAGCAGTGACTTCCTCGAGGTGGTGAGTTCGCTCTTTTCGGAAGATGGATTGCTGGCCGAGGCGAAGAACTTCGAGTACCGGCCGGAGCAACAGGCGATGGCGGTGGCGGTGGGCCGCGCTCTCCAGGAAGAACGTCATCTCGTGGTCGAGGCCGGGACTGGCGTGGGCAAGTCGATCGCGTACCTCGCCCCCTCGATTCTCTTCGCGATCGAGCAGAAAAAAAAGGCGGTCATCTCGACCCACACGATCAACCTGCAAGAGCAGCTTCTCTACAAAGACATCCCGATCCTAAAGAAAATTCTCCCGGTCGAGTTCGAGGCTGCCCTGATGAAGGGACGGCAGAACTACCTTTGCCCGCGCCGACTTGAGCGCGCGTTGCAGCAAGCGGGCGAACTCTTCACCACGTTGGAGGCGGCGGAACTGGCGCGCATCGCGGAATGGGCGCGCCGGACGAAGGATGGATCGTTGAGCGATCTGGCGCTGGAACCGGATCCGAAAGTCTGGACCCAGGTTTGCAGTGAAGCGCACGTCTGCACCGCGAAAACCTGCGGTCAGGGTTCGAATTGTTTTTTCCAGCAGGCGCGCAAACGCCTCCTCGCGGCGGATGTGATCGTCCTCAATCATACTTTGCTCTTCATGCTTCTCGGCCCGCCGGAAGAGCAACAAGAGCGCGAGAGTGGTTACCTTTTCCCGAATGATTTCATCGTTTTCGATGAGGCCCACACGATCGAGCAAACCGCTTCGCGCCAGATCGGCCTCGGCGTTTCGCAGTATGGACTGCGCGCGACCGTGCAACGCCTTTATAACGCCCGGACGCGCAAGGGCCTCTTCACCGTTGCCCGCGATGCTGCCGGCGTGACGCTGGCCGCCGCGATCGTGGATGACGTCGATCGATTCTTCCACGCAATCGATGAGCGCTGCGATTTTCGAAAAGGCCGCGAGGTCCGCGTGCGCGAGCCCGATTTCGTGCCGGACACGATTTCCGGGCGCCTGATCGCGCTCCAGGGGCGCGTCGCCGAGGTGGTGAAACGGACCGAGGACGAATTTCTAAAAGCGGAATTGCAGGAGATGGGTCGCCGGGTGCACGAAGCGCGCATCGGCATCATGACCTTCCTCGAACAGAGCGCCGAAGGCCATGTTTACTGGGTCGAACGCACTGGGAAGGCGGCCCAGTTCCTCACCCTCAACGCGGCGCCGATCGACATCGCGCCAGTGCTCCGGCGGATGATTTTCCGAGAAGATTGCTCGTGCATCCTAACCAGTGCCACGCTGGCCGTGGGCCGGCCTGACCTCGCCTATTTTCGCGATCGGATCGGCGCCGGGGACGTGGAGCCCTTGCAGCTCGGCAGTCCTTTCGATTTTCCGAAACAAATGAAGTTGTTCGTCGTCCGGAAGATGCCCGATCCGCGGGATGCCGGTTATGCGAAAGCGCTCTCGCATTGGGTCGCCCATTTCGTGGCGGAAACCGATGGCCGCGCCTTTGTTCTGTTCACGAGCTATCGCGGGATGCAGCAGCTCGCCGAGGAAATGCAGTCCTTCTTTGCCGAGAACCAAATGAATTTGCTGGTGCAAGGCCAGGGTGCGCCGCGCGGGAAATTGCTCGAGCAATTCAAAACAACACCGCGGAGCGTTCTCTTCGGGACCGATAGTTTCTGGATGGGCGTCGATGTGCCCGGGGATGCGCTTTCAAATGTCATCATCACGCGGTTGCCCTTCGCCGTCCCTGACCACCCCTTAATCGAAGCGAAGCTCGAACTGGTGGAAGCGCGCGGTGGCGATGCGTTCACGGAATATTCCCTCCCCGAAGCGATCCTAAAATTCCGCCAGGGAGTAGGCCGCCTAATTCGAACAAAGAGTGATCGTGGGATTGTCGTGATTCTCGACAATCGCATCGTGACTCGCCCGTACGGCCGCGCATTTTTGAAAGCGCTGCCCGAGTGTCCGGTGAAGGTGATCTAGCTCTTTTCAGAAGACACCAGCCCGGATCAGGAGACGTGCCAGGGATCAAGGAGCGCCACGCCGGAAGCCTCGAAGTCGAGAATATTGCGCGTGGCGAGTGTGAGGTCGTGTGCAAGGGCGGTGGCGGCGAGCAAACTGTCCATTACCGGCAGGCGCCGGCCCGCTTTTACGGTCGAGGCTTGGAGGTCCGCCCAGCGCTCCATCACGGCGGAATCCACCGGCAGAATGCGGCCCGCGAATTCGGCTTTTATGCCCGTTTCGATCCAGCGCAGCAGCGCCTTTCGCTTTTTCCCCTCGCCCAGAAGCAGCGACCCGCGCCGTAATTCTCCGACTGTGATGGTGCTGATGAAAAGCGACTCTTCGATTTGCGCCGCAATCCAATGAAGGACGCGAGCGCTGGGCTGCTTTCGCATGGCTTCGCTCACGACGTTGGTATCCAGGAGGAAGTTCACAGCGCGATTTTGCGCGGGAGTTCCTTGCTCCGCCTCAGGTCGAGTTCGTCGGCGTCTACGGGGCAGGAGCGCAGCATTTCCAGGAGAGTGCGTTTCTTGGGCCGGGCTTCCTGCCAATCGGCCACGCTGACGACGACCACGAACGGCTTCCCATGCTTAGTCACGATCTGCGGCTGGCCGCCCGCGGCTCTTTCCGCCACGGCGGAGAACTTTTGTTTGGCTTCCTGAAGTTGGAGCGGCTTCATGCGGCAAAGCTAGAGTAATCTGTCCTGTCTGTCCAGAAAAACAGGCTAACGAATTATCCGCGGAATTCCTTCTTTCCTCCGGATGAATCGGCTAGTGCAGGCAGGCATCGCTGGGAAATTATTCGAGCAGTTCCGGATGACGGTACGCAGTGTTCTTTTCGGGATCGATAGTATTCTTGCGTGGTCATACAAGGGGCAAGCTGCCAGCCTGCTGGGAGGCGTGTTAGAGAAGATATGCTCACTTGAACATATCGCCTCTTTAGCCTTAACTCATTTCATGCAGCGTTTCGCTTTTCCGCTATTGATCGCGATCACGGCGCTGTTGACCGGAATTTTTATCGGTCGTCATACTTCGTTGTCGATCGGAGCCGCGCCACCGCGCAGTAACAGCACACGCAGCTCCACGGAGCCCGCAGCGGCAACTACTTCGCTGAACCCTGCGCCGGTTTCGTCGCGCCATACCACCAGTGCCTCAGAATCAACCGCACCGGTCCCCGCGGATTCGAGCGAAAATATCATCGCCAAAATCAAAGAGGCGCTCACCCATCCCGGCAGCCGCCGGACTTACGCCACGTTCAGCAAACTTGCCGAAACGGTGGACGCGCAAAATGTCCGGGAAGTCCTCGCCTTCGTCCAGACGCTTCCGAAACCCCAGGAAAAGAGCATGCTCATTTCGCTGTTCGTGGGGCGTTGGGCAGAACTGGATCCGCAGGCAGCCATCGCTTTCGCCCAAACAATTCTCGCGGGCACCGCGCGAAACTGGGCGATCACGAGCGCCGTCGGCGGCTGGGCGGAACACGATGTGAGCGCGGCCACCAACTGGGCCCAGCAACTTCCGGCGGGTCCGGCGCGCGAGCAGGCGATGCAAACCATCGTCTCGGCCCTCGCCGATAAAGATCCGCAAGCAGCGCTTACTTTTTTGCAAAGCCTGCCGGCGGGCCGTAATCGCCAAAGTCTTTACTGGCCCATTTTCAGCCGCTGGACGATGACCGATCCGGTCGCGGCGGCCGAGCGGGCGACGCAAATGCCGGGCGGCGCCAGTCGCGATACCGCCCTGCAAGTGGTCGGTTCGAATTGGGCAAACCAGGATCCCGAAGCGGCCTTCGCCTGGGTCAATACTTTGCCCGCCGGGCAGGGCCGGAATAACACGCTGCAAAATATTTTATCGAGTTGGGCCAATAAAGATCCCGAGAAAGCGGCCGCGATTATTACGACTTTACCGCCCGGACCGGCGCGCGATCAATCGATCGCCAACGTCGCGCGGCAATGGGCCCTGACCGACGCGCGGGCGGCGCTGATCTGGACGCAAGGATTGCCCGCGGGCGATGCACAACGCAATGCCTTGCGCTCCGTTCTTGTGAGCTGGGTCCAATCGGAACCGGCGGCGGCAGCGGAATATGTCAGCGCGTTGCCGGCTGGAAAAGCGCAACAAGAAGCGACGATGGCCATCGCCCTGCAATTAGCCAGCAGCGACGTGCAAAGCGCGCTCACTTGGGCGCAGAAGCTTCCGGAAGGGGTATCGCGGCAAAACGCGCTGGCCAATATTATTTCGCAATGGAGCGAGGCCGATCCGCAGGCTGCCGCTGATTTCGCCTTGCGCGCAAGTGAGGGAGAGGGCCGGAAAAATCTGCTCGAGAACGTGTCGCGGCAATGGGCCCGGAATGATCCGCAGGCGGCGCTTAGTTGGGCCGGAAATTTGTCCGACGCTGCTATCCGGGATCTCGTTTTGCCGGGCGTGATCATGGTGATCGGGGAATCGGATCCGCGCGAAGCAGCAAAACTGGTCTCGCGGATATCGACCGCGGAAGGGCAGGGAAACGCGGCGGCCGCCATTGTCTGGCAATGGGCCGGAGGAGATCCCCAGGCGGCGAGCAAATGGGCGGAATCGTTTTCGGAAGGCAAAACCCGGCAGCAGGCTTTTGACAGCCTAATGAATCGGTGGTCGCAAAGTGATCCCTACGAAGCCGCTGTGTGGCTGGGGACATTGCCCCAGGGAGAGTCGCGCGACGTCGCGGTCACTTCCTACACGCGGCGCGTGGTCGCTTCCGATCCTCAAGCAGCCGCGCAATGGGCCGAGACGATCGGCAATCAAGATCTGCGCGATCAACAGATCGAATCGATTCTCGTTTCCTGGCTGCGCACCGATGCGAATCGGGCTGCGGCGTGGCTGAATGCTTCGTCTCTCTCCGCCCAGACGAAAGCGCGGCTCCTTTCGCAAAATAAATAGACATCCGGAGATGAGTAAGTTTTCCCAATCCAGGACATCGAAAGAACGCGAGACGGAGATTGCTCGTGTCCTGGATATCTTGCGCCGCTGGGGAATCCGAACCCTGGGCCAGTTCGCGGCTTTGGAGAAGGAGGAGGTCGGGGTCCGACTTGGCCCCATCGGTCTGGAGCTGTGGGACCGGGCGAAAGGGAAGACGACGCGTCTCCTCCATCTCGTTTCACCCCCGGAAGCTTTCGACGAAGCATTCGAGTTCGAGAACGAAATCGAAACGGTCGAGCCGCTCCTCTTTATGCTGCGCCGATTTTTGCAGCAATTATCTCTTCGTCTTGATGCGCTTTACCTGGTGGCGAGCGAGCTTCGACTGGAAATCATTTTCAGCGACAAAAGCGCTTACCAGCATCAGTTCAAAATTCCCGAACCGACCAATAACGTTGAAGTGCTTTTTCGGATGCTGCACACGCATCTGGAAGATTTTAAATCTGATTGGCCGATTACTGCCGTCACGCTCAAGGCCGAGGCCGCGAAGCCGTCATCTCAACAATTCAATTTGTTTGAAACTGCCTTGCGTGATCCGGCGCGGCTTTCGGAAACGCTCGCTCGGTTGACCGCTCTCCTCGGTCCAGATCGGGTCGGCACGCCGTTCCTGCTGGAGACGCACCGGCCTGATGCCTTTCGGATGGAGCCATTCACCTGGCAGTTGCCAGAAGCGGGAGGGAAAATGGAGCGGCTTCCCGCGTGCGTGTTGCGTCGATTTCGTCCGCCCGTGCCGGCTTCGATATTGTTGGTGAAAAACAGGCCGGCCCATCTTCGCAGCGGCGCGATCCAAGGTGAAGTAAAACGGCAGAAAGGTCCTTACGGAGCATCGGGAAACTGGTGGGACGAAAAGGCCTGGGAACGCGCGGAATGGGATTTGGAGCTTGAGAACGGCGCACTCTGCCAATGCCATTCGCGCGGTGGCCGATGGGAATTCGATGGTGTTTATGATTAGTGGCCGCGCGTATGTCTTATGTCGAGTTACATGCGTGCAGCGTGTTCAGCTTCCTCCGCGGAGCATCTTTTCCAGAACAATTAGCTGAAACCGCAGCGGCGCTCGAGATGCCCGCGATGGCGTTGCTCGATCTCAACGGCGTCTATGGCGCTCAGCGCTTTTCTGTCGCGGCCCGGGAACAAAATGTCCGGCCTATCGTGGGCGCCGAATTGAGGATGGAGGATGGATCGGTTTTGCCGGTGCTCGTCCAGAACCGCACCGGTTACGCAAATTTGTGCGAGCTGCTGACCCAGGCGCATCTGCGCAGTGAGAAGGGAAGCTGTCGTATCCGCTGGAGCGAGCTTCCGGAATTTGCGGAGGGACTCGTCGCGCTGTTTGCGTCGCGTCAGGATTTGGGTAGCGCACGCGTCTCGCGTGTTGGTTTCGGCGTCTCGCCGAAACAGACTTTGGAAAGTTCGCGACGGCGAGACGCCGTCGCCCACACGCGAGACGCGTGCGCTACCCAGAGTGCTTCGGATCGCGCGCAATTTCTTATCGATGCCTTCGGCCGCGATAATGTCGTCGTTGAAATCCAGCGCCATTTTTTGCGCGGTGAAGATCGGATCAATCAGCAACTTTGTGATTTGGCGGAACAATATCGCCTCCCAGTTATTGCTACGAATGGCGTGCGGCACGCGCGTCCCAACGGCCGTCAGGTCCTCGACGTCTTCACCTGCATTCGGGAGCACACCCATCTCGACGCCGCGGGAAAATTGTTAAGCCGAAACGCCGAAAGGCATCTGAAGAGCGACGCGGAAATGCGCGCGCTTTTTTCCGATCGACTGGACGCGATCGAGAACACGGAGCGTCTGGCTGAGCGTCTCGAATTCTCCCTGGAAAATATCGGGTACGAATTCCCGGCCTTTCCCGTTCCGGGTGGGCACGACATGAATTCGTTCCTGCGCACGATCACGCTCTTTGGCGCGCAACAACGTTATGCCTCCATCAGCACTGCGGTGAAACAGAAAATCGAGGAGGAACTCGGCCTGATCCAACGGCTCGGCTTCTCCGGTTATTTCCTGATCGTCTGGGACATCATCAACTTTTGCCGGGAACACAACGTCATGGTGCAAGGCCGCGGCAGCGCGGCGAACAGCGCGGTTTGCTATTGCCTCGGGATTACGCCGGTCGATCCGGTAAGCAACAATCTGGTTTTCGAGCGCTTTCTCAGTGAAAGCCGGAAAGGCTGGCCCGACATCGATCTCGATCTGCCGAGCGGCGACCGGCGAGAAAGTGTGATCCAGGAAGTTTACCGGCGTTACGGCAAACGTGGCGCGGCCATGACCGCGAATGTCATCACCTATCGGGGACGAAGCGCCGCGCGTGAAATCGGCAAGGCCTTGAATTTTTCGTCAAACATCCTGGACCGGTTTTCGCACCTGTTCGCGAACGGCGATTTTCCGCACACGCTCGATCTCGCGGCCCAGATTGAGCAGGCGGGTCTGCCGAAGGCACATCCGCGCATGCCGGCCTTCATCTCGTTGTATCAGGGCATTTACGGATTGCCGCGGCATCTCGGCCAGCATTCGGGCGGCATGATCATTTGCCAGGGAAAATTGAGTTCCTTCGTGCCGCTGGAAAATGCCTCCATGCCGGGGCGCGTCGTGGCGCAATGGGACAAGGATGATTGCGAGGATCTCGGCATCGTGAAGGTGGACTTGCTCGGGCTCGGCATGATGTCGGTGATGCAGGATGCCTTCGAGCTCTGCCGCGAACGCGGGCGTCCGCTCGACCTGGCCCACATCCCGACGGATGACGCGGCGACTTACGAAATGATGCAGAAAGCCGACACCATCGGCGTGTTTCAAATCGAAAGCCGCGCGCAGATGGCCACGCTGCCGCGGATGAAGCCGAAATGTTTTTACGACGTCGTGATCGAGGTCGCGATTATCCGGCCGGGACCGATCCAGGGCGACATGGTGCATCCGTATCTGGCGCGGCGCGCGGGCCGCGAAGCGATCACTTATTTCGATCCGCGCCTCGAGCCGATCCTGGGCCGCACGCTCGGTGTGCCCTTATTCCAGGAACAGATGTTGAAGATCGCCATGATCATGGCGGATTTTTCCGGGAACGAAGCGGAAGAGCTCAGGCGCGCGCTCAGTTTTCATCGGTCGCAGGAACGGATGGAGAAGGTGAGCGTGAAATTGCGAGCCGGGATGATGCGGAACCAGGTCGCGCCGGAGGTGATCGAGAAGATCCTTCAATCGATTACGTCGTTCGCGCTCTATGGATTTCCCGAGTCGCACGCGATCAGTTTCGCGATTCTCGCCTATGGCAGCGCCTACTTGAAAATGCATCGCGCGCCGGAGTTTTACGCGAGTCTGCTCAACAATCAGCCGATGGGATTTTATACACCGGCCACGATCGTAGCCGATGCGCAGCGTCATGGGATCCGGATGCGGCCCGTTTGTGTGAGCGACTCGAATTGGCGTTGCAAGGTGGTTTCGGATGATACGGTTCGATTGGGATTGTGCGTCGTGAACGGGTTGCGGAAGGAGCACGGCGAACAACTGGTCGCAGAGCGCGAGCAAGCGGCGTTTGCGTCGCTGGATGATTTCAAGCGGCGCCTCCCGTTAACGAAAGAAGAATTGCGGACGCTGGCAGAATTGGGAGCGCTCAATTGTTTTGCGGAACATCGGCGGGCGGCGATGTGGCGCGTGGAGGAGCAGCCACCAGAACCATTATTTGACTCGTATCAAGCGAACCGTCATCCCGAGCGGAGCGAAGCGACGTCGAGGGACCCCGTCGCAATACGCTCGATTCAGTCACGGGATCCCTCGACTTCGCTCGGGATGACGGCATCACCGCTTCTTCCCATGTCCATGCCGGAACGGGTGAAAGCGGATTACGACGCGATGAATCTCACGACCGGCCCGCATCCAATGAAATTGCTCCGGCAGCATTTGCCGAATATCTGGCGGGCCATCGATCTCGCCTCGGCCCGGCACGGCGGCACGGTCCAAATTGCCGGCAATGTGATTTGCCGTCAGCGGCCGGGGACGGCGAAAGGTTTTGTTTTCATCAGCCTCGAGGATGAGACGGGAGTTTCGAATGCGATTGTCACACCGGATTTATTTGAGCGAATGCGGCTCTTGATTACGGAAGAGCCGTTTCTCGTCATCGAAGGGACCGTCCAGAATTCTGACAATGTGGTGCTGATCAAAGCGGAGAAGATCAGTCCCCTTGCTCACGAGCAGTTAGTTGGAAGCGCATCGCATGATTTTCATTGATCGAAAGTGCGAGTGCGCGTCCCAAACATGCGTGTCATCCCGAGCCGCGCAGACGGCGAGGGACCTCACACCTGCAGATTGCGTCAACGCAAAAGAGATTACGCGCCGCCCAACGTAGACGCCCAATGTAACGCGGAAGCGGAAGAGCGCTTGCGAGGTCCCTCGCCATGTTTGTGGCTCGGGATGACAAAACATCTCTCGCTAACAGCAGCCGCAACCCGACCCATGCGACCCAACGGAACCGACGGAAGGGCCCGTCGATCCGCCGGGGACATGCACGCCGTAGCCGCCGGAGATAACACGCCGCACGGGCTCACCCGTTTTCGGATCCACGCGAAGCGGCTCGTCCTTCATGCTCTGCTTCACTTCAAAGCGGCGCACAGGTTTCGACGGATCGGTCGTTTCGTAAACGTAAATTGGCATGGTGACTTACTCGGCCCCGCGCGATTGCTCTTTCGGCTGGGCTGGTTTCTCGGTCGGCTTCGTATCGGACTCCATCCACTCGGTGTGAAACACTCCCGGTTTGTCGGTGCGCTCGTAGGTATGCGCCCCAAAGAAGTCGCGCTGGGCCTGGAGCAAATTCGAAGGCAAACGCGCGGAACGATAGCTATCAAAGTAGCCGAGAGACGCGCTGAACGCGGGGACAGCCACCCCATGTTTGACCGCCGCGGCGACGGCGACCCGCCAATTATCCTGGGTGCGTTCGATGATGCCGGTGAAATATTGGTCGAGCAGAAGATTATGCAGCGCAGGGTCACGCTCATACGCTTCCTTGATTCGATTCAGGAACTTCGCCCGAATGATGCAACCGCCGCGCCAGATGGTAGCGATGTCGCCAAAGTTCAGATCCCAATGCGATCCGGCACTGGCCGCGCCGAGAAGTTCCATGCCTTGCGCGTAGGAGACGATCTTCGAGGCGTAGAGCGCGTCACGCACGGCCGCGATCAGCTCATCGCGATCTCCGGTAAACTTCGGTACCGTCGGCTGCGGCAGAATTTTCGAGGCCGCGACGCGCTCGTCTTTTCTGGAAGAAATAACGCGCGCCTCAACCGCGGCATTGATCGTGGAAATCACGACTGACTGGCTCAGCGCCGACTGCAAGGTCCACAAGCCGGTGCCCTTCTGCCCCGCCTTATCGAGAATGACATCGACGAGAGGTTTGCCCGTATCCGGATCGATTTTCTGAAAAATCTCCGACGTAATCTGGATGAGATAACTATCGAGATCGCCTTTGTTCCACTCCTCGAAAATTCCCGCCAGCTCTTTCGCTTCCAGTCCCGCGACATCTTTCAGGATGGCGTAGGCTTCGCAAATCAGCTGCATGTCGCCGTACTCGATCCCGTTGTGCACCATCTTCACGTAGTGACCCGCGCCATCGGGGCCCATGTAACGGCAGCAAGGTTCGCCATCCACCACCGCGGCAATTTTGGTGAAGATCGGCGCGATGGTGTCCCACGACCCACGGGAGCCTCCCGGCATGAGCGACGGACCTTTCAGCGCGCCTTCTTCGCCGCCCGAAACGCCACAACCGACAAAATGCAGACCGCGCCCTTCCAAATCCTTGCAGCGGCGTTGCGTGTCCGTGAAAAGGGAATTGCCGCCGTCGATAATCACGTCCCCTTTTTCGAGAAGAGGAACGAGCTGGTTGATCACGGCGTCGACCGGTGCGCCCGCCTTGACCATGATCATCGCTTTGCGCGGGCGCTTCAACGAGGCGACGAATTCCTCCATCGTGTGCGCCGGCACAATGTTTTTCCCCTTGGCTTTTCCGCCCGCGAATTTGTCGGTCACTTCAGTTGTGCGGTTGAAGACGGCTACGGTAAAACCCTTCGATTCCATATTGAGGACGAGGTTTTCCCCCATGACGGCGAGGCCGATTAGTCCGATATCACATTGATTCGTGCTCATTTTGAGTATCTCCTTGGTCACGCCGGAATCGGCGGTGGCACACTCTATCCGGTTCTAATAGCGCATGGCAATTTCCGTTTGCGAAGTTTCGCTCACCAAAACAACGCTCGATTTGCCTGCGCGCGAGAATGATCCGGCCGCCGGCGCGATCGTGGACTTTTGGGGCGTAGTTCGAGGACTCGAGAACGGCCGGGAGATTACCGGCATCGAATACGAGGCTCATCCCGCGATGGCCGAACACCAGATGAAAGCGATCGCGGAGACCGCCTCCGGCAAGTTTGGCCTAACGAACGTGGTCATTCGCCACCGGATCGGTTTTGTGCCGGCAGGGGAAGCGTCGATCGTCGTCCGAGTGGAGAGCGGTCACCGGTTATCCGCCTTCACCGCGAACCCATGGATCATGGACGAGCTCAAACGAACGGTTCCAATCTGGAAACATCCCATCTTCAAAGACGAAACTGCTTCCGCCACGGCGGAGGCCCAGAACAGGCCGGGAAATCCTTCCGAGGCAGTCGCATGAACTGGGCGAATCGTCTAACCATTGGCCGCCTGATTCTGACGGTTCTTTTTGTTGCGACTCTCAATTCCGACTGGATCTATGGACGCACCGCGGCCCTGATCATCTTTCTGCTGGCGGGAATCACCGATTATCTCGACGGCGAGATTGCGCGCCGCTACGGCGAAGTCACAAATTTCGGGAAACTGATGGACCCGCTGGTGGACAAGATAATGATGGCCGCGGCGTTTATTTCACTGGTGCCCTTGAAAGCCATCCCGGCCTGGGCGGCGACGACGGTAGTGGCGCGTGATTTCCTCATCACCGGATTGCGTCTGATGGCCAGCGCTAAAGGCCAGATCTTGCCGGCGGAACGCCTCGGAAAGCACAAGACGTCATGGCAGATCATCACGGTCGTCTTTTTTCTCGTGCTGCTCTCCGCTCGCGAACTGAAGTATGCCGAGGGCGAAACCGGCTGGTGGGATCGAGCATGGAATGAGGGCGGACCGCTTCTGGTCTGGATCGCGGTGGCCTTTACGGTTTATTCCGGGCTTCGGTATGCCTGGCGCCATCGGGATGTTATCGCAGCGGATCAGTAGCGCGATCGAATCGGACGCTCCCTGAGTCGCGACTCCGCTCTTCGTGGGCGGTGAAATTGCGTTCCTGGCGGAACAATTCGTGCTCCTAAAAAGGCATGTTTGGGCGGCTTAAACATCTGGACGCCGGAGCCGCGCCCTCAGGTATAAAGAGCCGCGACATCCGAGCAATCCATCAAGCGTTTGTTCCAATAATTCCGCTACCCGTCGTGCTCGTCTTCGCGGCCGTGAGCTTCGGCGGGGCGCTCTTTTTATCGTACAGTTTTTATCCCTCGGGCGAAGCTGCCACTACCTCCGGACGTTCAATGAACGATGTGCCGGTCTATTCGGCGCCGGCGGTGCCGCCTGAGCAGGACAGGACGGCCCTTCCCGCAGAAATCGTTTCTGCCACGAACCGCGATGGAGTGGTCCAAACGGAATCTGAACGCGTTGACCCGGCGCAGCCGGTGCGTTCCCATTTCGAAATTTCATCGTCATCCAAGCGGGACGAGTTCAAAGGGTTTGAGGGTTTTGCAAATTCTCACGCTCTGGAGAACCATTTCGCCTGGGCCAGCGCCCCGCTCGCCACCATCAGCACGCAATCGAATTTTGCCGGCCTTACCGCGCCCGACGCCGAAAGCTTTTCGTCGGTGCCCGAGCCGTCCACCTGGATTGCGGGCGCGGTGCTTGTCGGTCTCGTGGGTGCCCGTTGGCTTCGCGCCAGGTGGCGCCGGTCGCAGCGTCCGCTGCGGCAATGAGCGGGTGAAGGGAATCGAACCCTCGTCAGTAGCTTGGAAGGCTACAGCTCTACCATTGAGCTACACCCGCGCGCGATCTAAGCTGACGCGGCTCAAGAGGGCTGCCAAGTTTTCTTTCTGAAAACGCCGCGCGTCATCCTTCGCCTTGTCTTTTTTCGCGCACGGCCTTTAGCTAAGGCCGTATGAAAATCGCCGGGCTCTGCTTGGTCGTCACGGCAACTCTGTTGGTCACGGCGCGTGGCGATCTCACCATCGTGCAAAAGGTCGAGGGAAGCGGCTCGGTTAGCCAGATCACGATCAAACTCAAAGGCGAGAGAGTGCGAGTCGAGATCAATCCGCAGCTCACCACGATCATCGAGAACAAGAGCGGCGATATGCTTACCTTGATGAACAAGGAAAAAAAATTCTTGCGGATCACGGCCGATAAATCCAAGGCGATCGCGGAGATGGCGAGCAAGTATTCCGCCAAGACCGCGGGTGCCGCTGAAGGAGCGAAGCTGAGCGCGACCGGGAAAAAGGAAATGATCAATGGCTATGAAGCCGAGGAATACGTTCGTGAGGCGCCGTCCTTTAAGGCGACCTATTGGATTTCCTCGAACTATCCGGATTCGGCTGCGATCGTGAAACAACTTCAAGCCATAATCCCTTCCGCCTGGAATGACGCCGCGAAGGGAATGCTCGATTACCGCGATTTCCCGGGACTGCCTTTGCGCTCCAAGGTGAAACTAAACGGGAAAGAGATCACCAGCACGATCACCTCCATCAAACAGGATCTCTTAAGTGACGAGGAATTCTCCGTTCCAAAAGATTTTCAGGAAATGAAGGTTCCCAATCTTCAGGACATGATGACCGAGAAACCTTCCGCTTCGATTTCATCGAGGCCCTGATCAAGGATTCTGACTCCTGCGCGTGCGCCCGCGTTTTATTCTCGCCTCCGGCTCGCCGCGACGCCGGCAATTACTGGAGGAGGCGGGTTACGAGTTCGAGGTCGCTCGGCCCTCGGTCGCTGAATCGTCGGAGTCGTGTTTCACCATTCGCGAAGTGACGATCTGCAACGCGACCCGAAAAGCGTTATACGTTGCGCGAAGCTCACCCAATGCCGTCGTGCTGGGCGCGGACACTCTCGTCGCGCTCGACGGCGACGTCATAGGCAAGCCCGCGGATCTCGCGCATGCGGAAAAACTTTTGCGGCGGTTGAGCGGCCGGTCGCATGAAGTTCGGACCGCGGTTTTCATTTGCCACCTGGCCAACGGACAGGCCCACAGTTTTCAGGATGTATCCCAGGTGCAATTTCGCGCGCTCGACCACCGCGCCATCGCGCAATATCTGGCGAAAGTGGATCCGCTCGATAAAGCCGGCGCTTACGCCGCGCAAGGTCACGGCGCGGAAATCGTCGAGCGAATCGACGGATCATACACCAACGTCGTCGGTCTCCCGATGGAGGCGACCAGGCGCGCTCTCCACGCCTTCGGAGTCAAGGCCCACCGCGCTTAGCTCGTCTCGGCGATTTCCGGTTCCCGCATCGCGCGGTCGTCGCGCTTCCCGGGCTTGAGCACGCGGTATAGGAACCAGACGATAAAGCAATTCACCACCAGCACGACAAACCCGGCCACGCTGGGGTGGTGGTAAATGTGGCGGACCTCGAACGGAATCAACGTCGCCGTCGCAAAGACCATCAGATATTCCGCCCAGCGTTTCTGTAAATAAACACCGATGCCTTCCGTGAATAGGATCGCGGAGTAAAAGAGCGCGAGCAGACCAGGCACTCGGAGCTCGCCGTCGGCGAGCACAGCCTGCAATTTGTTCAGGAGGTAAACCAAGATCTTGCTGTGAAGGAGGAGGACCTCCTCGTCGGCCCAGTCCGAGATTGCGTCCAGCCAGCGAGTGCGGCTGTTGAGGACCAGCAACGAGAATCCTATGGCCAGGAGGAGCACTCCCTTCACGATTTTGAAAATCGCGATCATCTTGAGGTAGCGGCTGCGATTTTGCGGGCGTAAAATCGCGGGCTGACGCTTAGAGTCACTCATCCGATGGCCCTTTGCGGAAGCGTATTCACTCCGCAGCCGTCGCGCTTTCGCGGCAGCATACTTCCAGTTTATTGCCGTCCGGATCTTCAAAAAATACGGCGTAATAGCCTGGGCTGTAATCCAGGCAAAGCTCCGGCCCTTCAATGTTCCGCCCGCCCGCTTTCCGGATCACCTCGGCAACTTTGTCGACCGCGGCGCGGCTGTCCGCCCAAAACGCGATGCGATTTCCGTTCGGCTCGAAATCCGCTTCTTCGGTGAACCCAAAAAACTCGACCGCCGCGTCGCCCTCCGCTTCAAACAAGCCCCATTGCTCCCCGCTCTTATCGACTCGAAAGCCGATCGCCGGCAGGACCTGCGCGTAAAAACGGTGGGCGGCTTCGCGATTTTTTACCCGAAGATCGATGTGATCGAAAAGGCGTCTCCTCATGGCGTCATTCTTTCACGGATTCGCCGCTTCTTCAGCGCCGATTCTCGCGCCGGATCATCAGTTTCAATCCGGACCACGTCTCGTCCACCGCGCAGACCTTCACGTCCACATAGCCGAGGGGTAACGCTACCTCGCGGATCACATCTTCGGTGACGTCGGTCGCGACTCCCGAAGATTTCTTGGGCCACGAAACCCAGAGAATCCCAGTATCGGCGATCAATTTTCGAATTTGTGGCAACTTCTGCGTCAGAGACCTGCGCTCGGAAACAAAAACGTGAATGAAAGTCGCCCCACGTTCCACATTCGTCCGAAATGAAACTGCGTCAGGCAATGGAGCGAGCAATTTTCTGTAACCGACGGGTGCGCCGATTGTCACGACTTCTTGTCCTGCTTTGATTCCGAGCTTTTGCGCCAGCGGCGTTCCTGAGTAACCGGCCATGCCTATCTATTGTTTCCGGTCTCTCGGCAAAAGCCAATCCGGCGCGCCATAAAACTTCGCGAGAGCAATCCAGACCGGCGCGGTTTCATATCAACTGGGTTGGGCGGGACTCGAACCCGCAACCAACGCCTTAAAAGGGCGCTGCTCTACCATTGAGCTACCAACCCGTCTCTTTTTGTGCAGCGCCTCCCCGCTCAGGAATTTCAACCGGGCGCTGGGGAGACGTTTCTAATCCAGTTCGAGGGTGGCTGCAAGATTTGTAGCGTCAGGTGCGCACCAAATACAGGAAGGCACGGCGGTCACAGACCGCCGCTACAGGATCTTGAATACGTCTCGCAGCGAGTTTACCGGACGCTCGAGGCGAAAGACCGATAGGCCCGCGGCCACCGCGCCTTCCCAATCGCGCACCGGATCGTCACCGACGTGCAAGGTTTCGTTAGGCGTAACGCCGCTCAACCTCAATGCGCGACGGTAAATCTCCGCATCGGGTTTATCCGCGCCGAGCTCGCTCGAGAGGAAGACGTGCGAGAAAAATTTTGAGACTTCGAGGTGCTCCAAAATCATGCGCAATCTGCCGTCGAAGTTTGAAACGACTGCGAGATCGAAACGCGGGCGTAGAGTCTCGAGCACTTCGATGACCTCGGGATAGAGTTCCCACACTCCCGCCTCGGCAAAATGCGAGTAAGCGACCTCGAAGAAGGCGTCCTGATCTAATTCGTCCGTGGCGGGAGCGACTTGACCGATTACGCGACCAACCAATTCGCGCCACCAACCCTCGTCGTCATCGCCACGTGGTCCGTCGATTGGGAGGCGAGCTGGCATTTGTTTCCAGCACACGGTGAACGCTCGATCAAGCGCAGCCGCTTCGAGCGCCAGGCCGACGCGTTTCCCGACGAGCTCGTAGTGGTGCCCCACGCTTTTCGGCAGGTGGATGAGGGTGCCGACTGCGTCGAAAAAGATCGCTTTAAGCACGTGGCGTTTTTTTTTGGGTTGTAACCGCCGATAAACGGTCGGCGTCTTAGGCGTGTGTGGCGGATGCTCTTCGATGTCAAGCACGGCCACGGTTTTTCGCTTTTCACGCTCTGAACGCCGTATTATGAGACGGCGATGCTTCGTCCATTCGTATCATGAAGTCGATCGACGAACTGCTTGCTGATCCGAAATGGACCCAATCGCTGGGCGAGGAGATCGCTAACAGCGTCAGCCATGGCCTTGGATTGGCGGCCGCACTCATCGCTGCCCCGTTCTTAATCGCTGCCGCCGCCGCCCATGAGAACGTCGCGTTTCTGGCCGGCACAATCATTTTTGTGGCGACGATGTTGCTGCTCTATCTCAGCTCGACTCTTTATCACGCGTGGCCGCAGACGCGTCTCAAGTGCGTCTTCCAGGTGTTGGATCACTCCGCAATTTTTCTTCTTATCGCGGGCACGTATTCGCCTTTCACGCTTGGCCCTCTGCGCGGCGTTGTGGGTTGGACAACCTTTGGCCTGATTTGGAGCCTCGCCATTTTCGGCGTGGTCATGAAACTGAGGGGTGGGGTCCGTCGTCCAAAACTCTCGCTCTCTCTTTATCTCGGGATGGGATGGCTCGTTCTGCTTGTGGCGCGTCCGCTCGCGTCGGCAGTTCCGTTGGAGACCGTAATTTGGCTTTTCGCTGGAGGAGTCGCTTATACCGGCGGCGTCATCTTCTTTGTGAAAGACGAGCGGGTGCGATACAATCACTTCGTCTGGCACCTCTTTGTCCTCGCGGGTACGGTTTGTCACTTCTGCGCGATCTATTCCTGCGCGACTTGAAATTCGCGGCTGAGATTCCGTCGCCGCATTGGACAATGCGATTCGTGGCGGGTATCTAGCTGCGGATGCTCCCGGTCGAACACAACGATCCCATCAACGCGAAAATCCTCGCGATTTCCGAGGACAAGATCGAGGGCTTCGTGCGCGAGCCGTTTGAGGAAATTTCGCGGCGCTCCGGCGTGCCCGCGGATACAGTCATGGCGCGGATCGGGGCAATGCTGCAAGCAGGGACAATCCGCCGCGTCAGGCAGACGTTGCTCGCCACCAGTCTCGCCGACGGCGCGCTCGTCGCCTGGAAAGTCGCGCCGGCAAAAATAGACGCAGCCTTCGACTACATGTCGCAGCGAGATCCATTTTCGGGCCACGTCGTTTTGCGCTCGACCGACTCCGTCACGCCCGGCTCCGAGTACAAACTCTGGACCACGCTGAAAGTCCCGCGCGGATTTTCGCTCCAGCACCATGGTGAATTGCTCGCTAAAAAACTCGGCGCAGACCATTTCCGGCTTATGCCCGCAAAAGGAATTTTCACCTTGGGTGTGGGACACGTGCGACGAAAAACGGTCGAGCCCGGAAGCAGAGCGGAGACGCCCGCCACCATGGCGCCCGTGCATGTGGCCGAAGTGAGCGAGCTGGAGTGGAAAGTGTTGATTGCACTGAAACGGGAGTTCACGCCGGATGAAATCAGCCCATCGCCATGGCTGCCGCGGGCCCGGGAGGCCGGTCTTGCTCCAGAGGAATTTTATCGAATGGCTGATTCGCTCAATGCGCGGAAAATCATCGGACGTTTCTCGACCTTTCTCGAGCACGTCAAACCCTCGGCGAGCGGCGTGCGGGTCACACGTTTCAATGCGCTTTTCCACTGGGCGGTGCCGGCCGGCCGAGAGATGGAGGCCGGTGGCGAAGTGGGGCGGCATCACATTCTCACTCACTGCTACTGGCGCGAAGCCGGACCGGAATTCCGAAACGTGAACATCATGGCCGTGGCACATGGCACCGACAAACAGTTGCTGCTCGAGCACAAGCGGGCGATCGACGAGCACTTGGAAGCGAGCGCAATTCCGGTTTCCTACACCAACGTTTTTTGGGGCGGGAGGAGCGAGATCAAACCCTCGGAAATTTCACCGGAAATCTATCGGGCCTGGCTCCGCGAGATGGAGGACGCGGAGGTTGAGGCGCTGAGGCTTTGAAGGGTTGAACGGTTAAAGCGTCGGAGCGTAAAAGCGAACGCCCGACCGTCTATTGGCTTTTCTCTTCCGCCGCAACGTTGTAACCCTTCAACGATAACCTTCCATGAAAACCCTCGTCGAAAAACTGCGGGCGGGCGCCGACTTGAATACGGGCGAAATCCGTTTCGCCGTACCGCTGCTTTTCTCCGACACAACCGATGATTCGATCAAGGCGGATTTTCTCACCGCTCTTCACCGCAAAGGCGAGAGCGCGGAAGAGATCGTGGGTTTCGTCCAGCAATTGATTGATCGTTCGGTGGATCCGGCGATCGATTCGAAAAATCTCTCCGGACCGATGATCGACGTCTGCGGGACCGGCGGCTCCGGGCTCGACCTCTTCAATGTTTCGACCACGATCATGTTCGTGCTCGCGGCTGGTGGCGCGACGGTGGTGAAGCATGGCAACCGCCGGGTCACCTCCTGTTGCGGCAGTGCCGACGTGCTGGAAGCCCTGGGCGCTCCCTTCGATTTGCCGCCGGCGCATTTGAGAGAATGCGTGGAACGCCTGGGGCTCTGCTTCATTTTCGCGCGCCAATACCATCCGGCGTATCGCGCCATCGCCGAGATGCGCAAGCGGCTGGCGCGCGAAAACATTCGAACGATTTTTAATTTACTCGGTCCGTTGCTCAACCCTGCGCGCCCCGTGCGGCAATTGATCGGCGTTTTCTCCCCCCGCCTAACGGGTGTCTTCGCGGACGTGCTTCGGCGTCTTGGACGGGAACGGGCGTGGGTCGTGCATGGTACGACCGAGACGGGGAACGGCATGGACGATATCTCGATCGGTGGGGCGACGATCCTGGCTGAACTGGTGAACGGCAAGGTTGTTTCGGGCGTGATCGATTCGCGCTGGCTCAATATCCCCTCCGCCGGTTTGGACGAGCTCCGCGGCGGAGACGCAGCCGAGAATGCCAGGAATTTGACTGGCATTTTGTCCGGGGAGATTCAGGGGGCGAAGCGCGACCTGACGCTGGTGAATGCCGCGGGCGGGTTCGTCGTGGCGGGGCTGGTTCGCGATATGGGCGAAGGAATACAATTGGCCCGCGAGCAAATCGACAGCGGGCGGGCCCTGGAAAAGTTACGCGGCTTTCAACAGTTCCGCGCGACCAGGCCTGCTTGAAGAGCCCGGTAATCCATTTCCAACTTTCGAAGCAAGGCGACGGCCAGATCAGTGCGCCGGACCTCGCGGCCTGTCGCCATTCGAAGGGAGCCAGCGGTTGCTCGCAGCTCCTCGGGAAAATCTTCGGCGGTCTGGTTCACGTTCACGCCCATGCCCGCGACCGCGACATAACTTCCATCGCCGGCGGTTCGACCTTCCACCAGGATGCCGGCAATCTTGCGGCCGTCCACGTAGATGTCGTTAGGCGGCTTGATCGAGGCAGCACAACCGGTCTCTGCGATGATGGTGGCCGCGGCCGCGCCTGCAAGCAACGAGGTTAACCGCGGCGATTCATTCAATGTGATCGGTGGCCGGAGCAGAACCGAAAACCAAAGGCCGCGATACGGTGCGGATTCCCAGCGTCGTCCATACTGGCCGCGGCCGGCCGTTTGTCGCTCCGCGAAAACGACGAAGCCCTCAGCCGCGCCGCGCTCAGCCGCTTCCCACGCGATGTCGTTACTGGAACGCGCTTCTTCGACAACGACGATTTGATTTCCCACGCAGCTTCCGGGGAGCGCCGCGCGAAGCTCGTCCGCGACTAATCGGGCGCTGCGATCATCCTCCGACATGCGTCAGTTCCATGGACAAGTCGATTGCGCGCGCGGAATGGGTCAGTGCCCCCACGGAAATGTAGTCGACTCCCGTCGCCGCGATCTGCCGGACGTTCTTCAGAGTCACTCCTCCGCTCGCCTCGAATTTTACCTTGTCTTTCCCGAGCGCGACCGCCTCGCGCATTTCGGAGGGCTTCATGTTGTCGAGCAAGATGACGTCGATGCCGGCGATCTCGAGGAACGAGCGCACCTGTTCGAGGCGATCGGCCTCCACTTCAATGCGGATTCCGGGACGCTCCTGACGGAGGCGCTGAATCGCCGCGGCGAATCCGGAGAAGCCGGAGCCGGCACTCAGGTGGTTGTCCTTTACCAGGACCATGTCGTTGAGACTGAAGCGATGGTTGGCGCCGCCGCCGGCCACGACTGCCGCCTTTTCCAACGCGCGCAAGCCAGGCGTTGTTTTGCGCGTATCGAGAATCTTCGCGCGCGATTTTCCAGCGGCGTCCACGAATTGCCGCGTCAGCGTGGCGATGCCGCTGAGGCGTTGCAGAAAATTCAGCGCCACGCGTTCGGCGGTCAGGATCGAATTGGCCGCGCCTCGCACTTCCAGGATCGTTTCTCCGCCGCTCAAGGCCGCTCCATCGGGCTGGAGCACGTCCACGTTTAGTTTTGAATTTACGCGCCGGAAAACTTCCGCCGCGGTTTGTCCTCCAGCCACGATCCCTCGTTCGCGCGCGATAATTCGACCGAGGGCACGGAGTCCGTTCGGCACGAAAAATTCCGTGGTGATGTCGCCCGCGCCAACGTCTTCCCGGAGGGCGATTGCGATCGGATCTGGAGCTGGTTCCTTCATGCGGCGGCGGGGGCGCGATAGACGCATTTCCCTCGGACGTAGGTCTCAAGATGAGCGTGCGGACCACCGCGATAAATGCAAAGCGCGAGAATATCCTCGGCGGAGAGATCGTCGAATCGTCGCCCCTGTTTCCCATAGGGCAGGAGCGCGGCCAAATCGACCACGATCAGATCCGCTTCTTTGCCGGCGTCGAGCGAGCCGATTATCTCGGATTTGCCCAGAGCGCGGGCGCCACCACTCGTCGCGAGATGAAACGCCTCGCTCGGCCGCAGCCGCTGGAGGTTCGGCTCTGACATGCTTCGCGCTTTTTGCACATCCAACGCGCCGCGCATGACCTGCCACATATTCAACTCCGGCCCGGCGGCCACGTCAGAGCCAAGGCCCACCGCGATGCCGGCCTGCAGGAGCTGATCGAGTTTGAGCAGGCCGCTGCCGAGAAAAAGATTTGAGGTGGGACAATGGGCCACATTCGATTGAGCGGCGGCGATCGCGCCGATTTCGCGCTCGCTGAGATGGAGGCAATGGCCGAGCATGGTTTTGGGGGTTAGCAGGCCGCACTTCTCATAGACATCTGTGTAATCGCGCGCCGACATATGGAGGTGGTGCACTTTTTCAATCTCTTCGCGGTTCTCGGCCAAGTGGGTTTGGAGGTAAGTGCCAAATCGTTGGGCGAGCTCAGCGGCGCTCCGCATCAACTTCTCCGAGCAGGTCACCGCGAAGCGCGGGCTGAAGGCATATTCCAGCCGGCCGTCATCGGCCCCGTGCCATTTTCGGCAAAGCCGCTCGCTTTCGATCAGTGAGACCGAAAGGATTTTTTTGGGTTGGAGCTGGCCGTAGGAGCCGAGATCCATCATCATCTTGCCCAGGATCACGCGCAACCCGCTTTGCTCTGCGGCTTCGAAACCGACATCGCAGCTGTCCTCGTAAATGGCAGCGTAAACCATCGCGGTGGTCGTGCCGTTTCGCGCCAGTTCCTGAAAGAAGAGCGGCGCTTGCTCTCTCGCCTTCGGGCCGGTGAATTCGCGCTCGACCGGAAAAATGTTTTCGCGGAGCCACGGCAGGAGCTGGCTTTCGCCCCGCGCCACGGCGGAATATTGCGGCAGGTGCGTGTGGCAGTCGATCAAGCCGGGGAAAATGGCGACGGTTCCCCGATCGAGCCAATGCACCGGCGCGGCCCGCTGCCGTCTGCGGACATCATCGTAGGGCCCGATCTCCGCAATCCGGCCGTTTTGGATGATGATTGCGCCGTCGCGATGGCTGCGCAGAGAGCCGAAGTCCGGAGCGTCGATCACGAACCCGCGAATTCCGAAGGGGCTGGGGTCCGATTGCATCACAGTACGACGCCTAGGAAGATTTCACCGGGACCGTTGGCCGCGAAATCGGGAAAAAAAAAGGATTCGGGCAGCGCACGCGGAGAAACAACAAATACGAGAAACGTGCGGCCGCCCGAATCGCCTTAACCTGTTTGATTTGACAGCGGGACTGAGCCGCCGTTCGAAATATTTTCGGGGGAACCCATGTTTGTTTCGCTTTCGTTGGTAGGGCGAGACTCTGTCGAGCCGGGCGCGCTGGCGGCGATGTCGCCCTTTGGCTCGACTGAGTCTCGCCCTACCATCACAGCAGCAATTCTGTTTGCCGCGCGGTTCCTGCTTTGGACGCCTCGTCGCGGACTTCTTGCAGCAGCGATTTGAACTCGCACTTCTCCAACGCGCTAATTAACGCGGGATAATCAGGCTTTAGGCCCAGTTCGTCGATCGGGACAGGCAATGTCGTGTCGCAATCCAGCTCCACCATTTTGCGGTTCTGATGAATTTGCTCCCGACCCGCTATTAGTTTTTCGCGGGTGCGCGCGCTTTTTACGTTGTCGATATTTGCGAGAAGAGATTCGAGGCCGCCATGTTCGAGGAGGAGCGCCGCTGCGCTCTTTCGGCCAATGCCGGCGCCGGGAATGTTGTCAACCGAATCGCCTGAAATTGCGAGAACGTCCCCGATCAGATTGGGCGGCACGCCCCATTTGGTCGTCACCTCCGGTTCGCCTAGAAGCGCGAATGCGTCCTTGGGAGAAAGAAGATCAGCCTTGGCAGTCGTGTAAACCTTCACGCGCGGACCCACCAGCTGGAAGAGGTCCTTGTCATTCGTTGCCAGGACGACGTCGATGTTCCGTTTGCACGCGGCCAGCGTATAGCAGCCCATTAGATCGTCCGCTTCCGTGTTGGGCAGCGAAATGTTTTTGAAACCGAGCAGCGCTGTCAGCTGGTCCTGGATAAAATCGAGCTGCGGCACCATCGGGGAAGGCATTTCTTTGCGGGTTTCCTTGTAAGCCGGTTGCAGCGTCATGCGTTTTTCGGGCAGGCCTTCGTCCCAAAAAACGGCGCCCAGGTCCGGCTGCAAATGTTTGACCATGAGCCGCAGCGTTTTTGTGAATCCGAAGATGGCGTTGGTCGGTTCGCCCCGTGAATTCGAGAGGTTCTGGATCGCGAAGAAGGAACGGTAAACATAGTAATGTCCGTCGATCAAGAGCAGCTTCACCGTCGAAACGTAGCCAAGGAGGAGCCGTTTCCAATAATACTTCTGCTTCCTGCTCCTGATCTTGATCGTGCTCCTGATCTTTCCCGACCAGCGAACTAAACCAAAAGGAGCAAGATCAAGATCAAGATCAGGAGCAGGAGGACTAGGATGAGGGCAAGGTGGCGATTCGCCCGATTCGCGCTTAAAGAATCGGGATGGGAGAGGAATGGATCGTTCGCGTGGAAGGCGAAGAATATGGCCCGGTGGACGAGGACACGCTGCGCGAATGGCAGCGGGAAGGCCGCTTGATTTCAAGTAACCCTGTTCGCAAGAACGGCGATCCGGTCTGGATCACGGCGGGAGAAATCCCAGGTATCTTCCCTGTGCCGGAGCCGTCGCGCGAGCAGTTCCGCAGCCGGAGTCTGTCGAACATCGTTGCCGAAAGCTTCCGGATTTACGCCCGGGGTTTTCGTTTGTTCTTTGTTCTGGCGCTGCTCGTGTCGGTCCCTTCTTTTTTCTTCAAGGTCAGTTGCTCTTATATCGAGGTTTCGACGAACACTCCTCTGAGCCGGACATCGATGATCGCAAGCGCCATCGCTCTGGTGATGTTTGTTTGTGTCGTCGTCGCGTGGCCGATTTTCATCGCCGGCCTGCAATTTGCCACCGCAGATCTGGCCGCGGGCCGCACCATTCAACTTCGCGACGTATTTCAACGCGCGTGCGTGATCTGGCCGCGGATCGCGAAGCTTTGTGTGGCGGTTTACGGCGCCTACATTTTTTGGACACTTGTGCCGGTACTCGCGATCCTCTCCCTGGCCGCGGCTGCCACGATTCTCCCGCTCTTGCTGGCGATGCTCGTCCTGGCCTTTCAAGTTTATATGGCCGGCCGCCTCTTCATTAACTTCATGTTCTGGCAGCAGTCTAGCGTGCTGGAGGGCCTCGATGGCCTCGAAGCGTTGCGAGAAAGCAGAGAGCTGGCGAGGAGCCGAAAGAACGCGCCGATGCTGCAACGGCCGCTTTATCGCGGCGCCATCCTTGCTTCGCTTTGGCTGTTGCTGGTCCTGGCGCTGAGTTCGGGGGCGGAGCTGCCTTTCCTCCTCATTCGGCTTCAAGGAATCACCGATCCGCAGAGCGCCCAGCGCGTCTTGCACGACCTGCTGAACGCACCCGCGCCGGATGCGATGACGATTGCCAGTTACGCCATCACCAGTCTGGTCCAGACCTTGGCCCGCCCACTCCTCGGGATCGCGTTTGTCCTTCTCTACTTCGACGCGAAATCGACCGAACCAGCACGCGGGCGCTGATTCGCGTAGCGGACGGAATCAAGCGGAGCCGCTTGCCTTAATGACTAACTGTCGCCTGGCGCGCTTTCCGCGGTGACGCGCCACTCCTGGCGGGTCGCGAGAATCATCGGAATGAATTTGAAGAACGCCCGGATCACGGAAACAAGATAAACGAGCAGGCCGATGGCCTGGAGCGCGATCAAGATCAAATGCCCGTTGCGTTCAAGGAAGAATTCCGGGCGGGCGTAAATGGCGATCGCGCAAACTGCGTTGAAAACAAAGATGACGGGAATGATGAGCACGATGTTGAGGCGCTGATCGGCCCCCACGGTCGCGTATAGAACGCTGCCGACCGGTCCGGCACTGTCCTTCCCGCGCAGTTCGACGATGCGCCGATCGTAAACGAAGAGGGCCCAGACCACGATGGCGTAAAGTGCGGTCAGGACAAACCACATGAAGGGATCGGCCAACCGCGTGAAGGCGAGCGACTCCACCAGCGCGCAGGCGATGTAGAAGAAATTGTGCACGAACTCCAGCGGCCACCGGATCAGGGTGAGCGTATGGATGAGGGAACGCGACCAGAAGAGCAGGATGATGAGCAACCCAGTGGCGACATAAGGCCACGCGGCCGATTGGTGGTGGGAAAGGACCAGCCGCGCGTTATCGACCAGAAAATAGAGGGCAACGCCTTGAATGATGCTGCAAAGCGTCAGCTCGATCTCGACCACCATCGAGTCGAGTTCTTTACGGTTGCCGCCGGGCGCAGTCACGACGCGAGTCGTAATCGGTGCGAGGCCAGGATGTCAACTGTAGCCACGGCGCTCTGTCGCCGTGATATCGTGGGAAATCCGACGCGCTGACCGAGCGGCGCGGCTCCAGCGCGGGGCGCGTTACCGCGCGAGGACGACGTCTTTTTTCGTCCAGGCGTGCACTTGCCGGCAATGCGGGCAGGTCAGCTTGTGATTTTTGAGCGGCGTGTCGGCGTAGAGATCTTCATCGATCGTTAGGCCAGTAGCGGTGAGCTTCGCCGTGGCCGGGCATCGGACTAGTATGCGTTTAATCATGGGTGTTTTTTTCGCGGTTACCGCTGGGGTGGTCATAAAATTGGTTAGCCGAGCCGATAGACGATTCGTGCTTTGTCGACGTCGTAGGGCGACATTTGGAGTTTTACCCGATCGCCGGTCGTGAGGCGAATAAAACGTTTGCGCATTTTCCCGGAGATATGCGCGAGGACGAGGTGGTCGTTCGCGAGTTGCACCCGGAACATGGTGCCCGCGAGGACGGAAATGATTTTCCCCTCGAGTTCGATTGCTTTCTTAGAATCCATGGAGAGTTGCAGAACCGGCGCTCTGGGTAGAGCGCCGGTTCGCAGAATCAAAAGCGCTGATTAATAGCGATTTCCAGCCGACTGGCGCGGACGCTCTTCGCGAGCGCGCGCTTCGTTCACGGTCAGGGTGCGTCCTTGCACTTCCTTGCCGTTGAATGCGGCGATCGCCGCGTTGGCTTCGGTCGTGTCGGCCATGGAGACAAACGCAAAGCCGCGGGAGCGGCCGGTGGTGCGGTCCATCATGAGGGCGACGTCAGTGACTTTGCCATGTTGTTCGAAAAGATCCTGAAGATCGTTTTCAGTGGTCTCAAAAGAGAGATTACCTACGTACAGTTTCATTGTTAATTCTTGGAGCAAAAACTGCCAGCTACAGAGCCGTTCCCGAGAACCGGGTTTCAAACCACCACTGAGGAAACTCAGCTGACGATCTACCACGCAACGAACAAAACAGACTTAATCCAATAGGCGGGGACTATCGGCGGCTTTCGTGGAAACGCAACCGTTACTTCCGCGGCGAAATCCGCCCAGAACGGCCCTCAGGTCTACCTTATTCGTAGCGCAGGGAGGTCACGGGATCGACCCGGGTGGCACGTCGGGCGGGAAGGTAGCCGGCCAGCAGGGCGATCGCGATGAGGCACGCGGGCACGGCGACAAAAGTAATCGGGTCATGGACGGTGATGCCAAACAGGATCGTGCGCAGGAATCGCGACAGGAAAAAGGCGGCGATCAATCCGGCTAGGATTCCGGCCGCGGTCAGCTTGAGGGTACGGGCCAGGATGAGCTGAAGGATATTGCTCCGCGTGGCGCCGAGCGCGAGACGGATTCCGATCTCTTTGTAACGTTGCGTAACGAGATACGCGATGACGCCGTAAATACCGAGGCAGGCGAGCGTGAGCGCGAAGATCGAGAAGATGCCGATGAGCCAGGTGCGGAAACGCGGTTGCGCGATCGAATCGTGGATCAGCGCCTGCATCGTCGTGATCTTCACCACCATTTGCGGATCGAGCGCGCGAATGGCCCGGCGCAGTTCCCCCGCGGTGCTGGCCGGGTTGGCCGAGCGAACGACGTAGTTCATATCGCGCCCGACAAATTTCATCACGTCTTCGGGCACCTGCGGATAGGGAACGTAGATCTCGGCGTCGGAGTTAGCGTCGAGCCGGCTGTGTTTCACATTGCCGCTCACTCCCACAATGGAGAGCCAGTCTTTATGGAACCGGATTTTCTTCCCGAGCGGGCTCTCGTTAGGCCAGAAACGTTTCGCCAACATTTCGTTCACGATGGCCACGCCGGGCGCAGTCTCGTTATCGCTCTCGGTGAATTCGCGGCCCTGCTTGAGCGAGATGCCCAGGGCCGGAAAATAACCGGGGCTGGCCGGCCGCATTTGAGCGCTGTACTCGACCCCCGCCGGCGCGGGCTGGCCTTCGATCTCAAAGCCGTTGCCCCAATCGTTCCCGCCGAAGGGAAGGTGAGTAACCGTGCCCGCGGCTTGCACCCCGGGCAGGGAGCGGACGCTGGCGAGTGAGGTCTGGTAGAGGCGCAGGATCGAGGCGGCATCGGGATAGCGTTCTTTCATCAACCCGGCGTTGGCCGTGACCACGTTCTCAGGCCGGAAACCTGGATCAACCTGCATGAGGGTGAGGAAGCTTCTCATCATCAAGGCGCAGCCGATCAGGAGCACTGCGGCCAGTGTTACTTCGATGAAGACCAGCGCCTGACGCGTCCGGTCGGCGCCTGTGGTAGAGCGCGTCGTCCCTTTCAAAGCAGTCTGAAAACTGGTGCGCGAGGCGGTGAAGGCCGGGCCAACTCCAAATACGAGTCCGGCGGCGGTGGAAATCAGAAAGACGAAACTGAGGGCCATTCGATCGAGGTGCGCGTGCGCGAGCTCCGGAATATTTTCGGCGCCGAAGAGCTTCAACAGATCCAATCCCCAAACTGCGATGGCCAGTCCCGCGATGCCGCCGATAGACGCAAGCACGCCTGCTTCCGTGAGCAACTGCGCGATCAACCGTCGCCGGCTCGCACCCATCGCCGCGCGGATGGCGATTTCGCCCTGCCGCGCATTGGCTCGCGCCAGCATCAGGTTGGCAACATTCGCGCACGCGATCAGGAGCAGGAATCCGACGGCGGCCAGGAGGACGAGCAGCGGATTATGCAACTGGCCCGTTGCGAATTCCTTTAGGCTAACCGCATAATAATGCCGGCTGGTTTCGTCGTCGGGCGCATCGACTCGCTTTCCGAGCAGATCGACCTCGGTCTGCAACCGCTGAGGAGTAACCCCCGATTTGAGCCGCCCGATCACGCGGAGAAAATGCGCGTCCGGGTGTTGTTGAAAGAACGGACCATCCAACGCCGCTGGAGCCCACAGCTTCGCGTCGGCCTGCGGAAAATCGAACTCCGGTGGCATCACGCCGACTACGGTGTAGGGCTCACCGTTCAGTACGATGGGTCGGCCGAGCACATCCGGTCGCTGGGCGAACTTATCCCGCCAAACGGAATGGCTTAGAATAACCACATGATCCTTCCCGACCTCTCCTTCTTCATCCAGAAAGACGCGGCCGAGGGCGGCGTTCGTTCCGAGCGTTCGGAAGAGAGAAGGCGTAACGAGGTAACCGAACAATAACTCCGGGTCACCCGCGCTCGAGAGCGCGAAACCGTTACCCATATAGGTCGAAAGGGTTTCAAAGACCTCAGTCTGTTTCTTCCAGGCGTTGAATTCCCGCGCGGAAAAGGTGACGTGATCTTCCTGGGGAATGTTTTGCCACAACATATATAACCGATCCGCTTGCGGATAAGGCGGACCTTGGACGAGGACCGAGTTCACGATGGTAAACATCAACGCGGTGCTGCCGATCCCGAGCGCCAGAACGAGCGCGACCGTAAGCGAAAAAATCGGAGCTTTGCGCAAAGTGCGCAGGCCGAACCTAAGATCCTGCCAGCGTGTATCAAGAAAGTGGCCTAGCCGCACCTCGCGCACTTGTTCTTTCACCTGCTCGACCCCACCCAGGTCCACCAGCGCCTCGCGGCGGGCATCACGTTCCGTCAAGCCTTCCTTGATCTTCGCCCGAGTCGCCAGGTCCACATAAGAGCTGACTTCATCTGAAAGCTCTTGTTCGACCTTGCCTTTGCGAATCAGGTTGCGGCAGAGACTAGCGATGCGAGAGAAAAGGCTCATGGGGTTTGCGGTCAGAATTGTTTTGGCTCGCTCGTCCACTAGCCAGCTTAGGTGGCGCGCAGTGCGCTGGTAATCCCGACGGAAATTGTGAGCCAGTCTTCGGTTTCCGCTTCGAGCTGGCGCCGGCCCGCTTTCGTCAGGGTGTAATATTTGGCGCGCCGGTTATTTTCCGAATCACCCCACGACGATTTCAGCCAACCCGATTCTTCCATCCGATGGAGGGCTGGAAAAAGTGAGCCCGGCTTCACCTGGAAGGTACCCTTCGTGATCTGATTGATGCGGTTGGAAACGCCGAGGCCGTGGAGCGCTTGTGCCGCGAGCGCCTTCAGGATCAAGAGGTGGAGTGTTCCCTGCAAAAGATCTGCTTTCTTTTCTTTCATGGTGCTTCGTATAGACAGTCTGTAAGAGGAGAGTGGAGGGTCTCATATAGAATGTCAATAGGAGAATCATTAATCCGCGCGCAGAGCGCGAACTGGATTCAGCAGGCTGGCGCGGCGGGCCGGCAGAAGACACGCCACGAGCGCAGCTCCGGCGAGAAGGCCGGTCGTGGCACCGAGCAACAGCGGGTTATGCGGCGAGATTTCGTAGAGTTGCGCCGAAAGCAATCGACCGAGCGCAAGCGCCGCGGCCAAGCCCGCGACCAATCCGATTAGCACCGGCTTCATGCCCTGCGCGACCACGAGCCGCACGACATCGATGGTTTGCGCGCCGAGCGCCATGCGCACGCCGATTTCGCCAGTGCGTTGTTCGACGGTGTAAGCGACCGCTCCGTAGATCCCGATGGTCGCTAGCGCGAGTGCGATCGCGGCAAACACTCCCAGCAGCGTCATCATCAATCGCTGTTGCCCGACCGCCGCGGCCACGATCCCTTCCATCGTGTTGGTATTAAAGACCGGCAGACCGGCGTCGATTTGGTCGAGCGCCATCCGCATTTTTTTCAAGATCTCTTCCGACTTGTTTCCCGTGCGGATGGCGAGCCGGACATAGATGGTGGTTTCCTGCGCCCACGGCCGGTAAAATTCCGCGTCGGTTGCGACGGTCAACGACATCGATCGCACGTCGCCCACGACCCCAATAATCTCGACCCGTTCTTCGGCGCCTCCGACCAACAACTCCCGGCCAATCGGATTTTCACCCGGAAAAATTTTCTTCGCGGCCGCCTGGCTGATCAGCATCACCTTCGGGCGATCCAGCATGTCGCGTTCGTCGACGTCCCGGCCCGCGAGGAGCGGAATGCCGAGCGTGCGAAAATAACCGGGCGAAATCGTGCGATTCGGAGCGATGGGTCGCTGGCTGACCGGTGGAGGATTGTGTTCGGGTCGCGCGTAGTAGGTTCGGGAGCCGCCCTGCAGCGGGACTGCATCGCTGATCGAGGCGCTCTCGAATCCGGGAGCGTTGCGCAATTCCTGGAGCAATCGCTCGCCAAAGCGCGCCCGGGCCCCCCGATCGGGATAATGAGCGGCCGGGAGGCGAAGCGCCCCCACCCAAAGATTCTCGGCGCGAAAGCCGGTGTCCTGCCGGCTGATCCGGACAAAGCTGGCGATAAGCAAAGCCGCGCCGGCCAGGAGCGTGACGGAAAGCGCTACTTGCGCGCCCACTAATATTTTGCGCAAGCGCTGTTGGCGAACGCCACCGCTGACCGCCCGGCCGCCGTCCTTCAAGCCCTCGACGAGATCAGCGCGCGAGCTTTGCCAGGCCGGATAGAGGCCCATGATCAAGCCGGTGAGCAGAGAAAGACCGAGGGTGAAAGCGAGCACAGGCTGGCTCAACTTGAGGTTAGACTCTAACGGGAGTTGACCGGCCGCGAGCCGCGGGAGAAGCGGGATCAGTTCCCAGGCGATCGCAGCGCCGAGCGCTCCGCCGATCAAGCTTACGAGCAGGCTTTCGAAAATGAAGAGCCGCACTACGCTGGTGCGCGCCGCGCCCAGCGCCATTCGGAGTGCGATCTCGCGGCGCCTTCCGCTAAAACGAACCAGGAGCAGATTGGCCACGTTGCTGCATGCGATCAGGAGGACGAAACAAACCGCCGCGAGCAGGGTGGTGAAGGCAGGTCGCAGATTGCCGCTGATGTCTTCGGATATGGGCAAGAGCGCCGTGGTCCAACTGTTGTCGTCGTTTGAGGGATACTGCGCCCGGTAGCTGGTCTCGAGCGATCGCATGGCGGCTCGTGCCTGTTCGAGGCTCACGCCGGGTTTGAGCCGCGCGACCACCCGCAGGAAACCGATGCCGCGGATCAAGCGTTCCCGGGGCGTGCCTCCGAGCTCAAACGGCCGCGGCGTCCAGACTTCGAGGTCGTCGGAATAAAACGCCGCGGGCATGTTTGGCAGCACGCCCACGATCGTATGCGGTACGTCGTTCAAGGTGATGCTTCGTCCAAGCACGGCTGGGTCCTGGCCGAGACGTTTCCGCCAGAAGCTCTCACTGACCAGCGCGACATTCGCCGTCATCTCTTCCTCCGGCAGAAAGACGCGTCCGCGGATTGGCCGGATCCCCATCACATCGAAGTAGCCGGCGGTGACCGTTTGTGCGCTCAACTGGACCGCTTCGCCCAGACCCGTCAGCGTGACACCCACGCCATTGTCGGCCGCGATCCCGGAGAAGACCGTCTGTCCATCGCGATAGTGCGAAAAGCGCGGCACGGAATAAGGCAGTTGATCGAGCTCGCGCTCCTTGGATTCGCCATAAATCCGAACGATCCGCTCCGGTTCGGGAAAGGGCAGGCCACGGAGAAAGAGCGCGTGAATCAGGCTAAAGATGGTGGTGTTGAGTCCAATCCCGAGCGCGAGGGTGAGGACCGCCAGGAGCGTAAACCCCGGCGACTTGCGCAACTGGCGGAGAGCGAAGCGAAGGTCGGTCATCATACGAAGATGGTTGAGCGCGAGAGCTCGCCGATCATGGCTGCCGTAGTCCTGAAGACAAGCCCCCGGTGCGCAACGCCGCCGGTCCGCGATGTTGTCTAACGGGATCGCGGCTGGGATAACACGCGCCCAAACTGGCGCGTCTGGCGGAGCAAGGGACCTGGGGTAAGACAATAGAAAGGGATGATCGGACAGCCGGCCTGCCGAAGTCCCTCCGCCGCCCAGGTGTTGCAGGTGTGGAAGGCGGAATAAGTTCCGCGAGCGCGATACCAGCCATGACCAAGACGAATCGTTTTCCCGACTTCGTCCGAAGCGTAGGTGCGCTCAATGTGTTGACACAATCGAGCGAAGCCGCGGGGGGAGAGACCGACTTCGATAACGGTGAAACGCGGGGTTTCCAGTTTATCGCTCAACGCGTTGAATCCATCAGTGAGCAGCACCGTGCGCTTCGAGCCGAGCATTGCTTTGGTCGCGATGCCAACGGTAAGCGCCTGGCGGTAACCATCATCGTCGCCCCAACCAACCTCGAGATACTTGCAGCCCGCGTAATCCCGTTGGGCTGGCCAGACTCCGCGAGGAATGTCGGATCGCCTCACCGCCAAGCCTGTATGGAGGGCGCCGTGGTTGATCACATACACGGGTCGAGGCGTTTGCCCCGCTTGAGGCGGATAGAGCGATTTGACCGGGCCGGCGCATCCACCGCTCAGGAGGAGAAGGAGCGCGAGTGATGCGAATCGCGAGAGTCCTCGCGCACTGTTCCCGGTCCCGTCGAAGCAATTCCCCATTCGGATAATTCGCTGCGAACCGAATGTTTTCAACGAGGAGGAACCATAATTGCTGCTTTGCCAGTGATGGATGCAACGAGGGAACGGCGGGCTCGCCCAGGTAATACTTTTTTTGCGAAAAATATCGGCAAAAAATACTTGCGCGGGTGCCCTGATGAGTGGATAGGGGGCGCTCCCGTGCGAAAAATTACTCTCTTAATTACTATTGTTTGTGGCTGCGCCTTCGCTGTTTCAGCCTCGGCGGCGAAAACCGAAAGCCTCACCTTCAAAGCGCAGTTCGTCTTCAAGGATCGAAATGGCAAAACGATCTCCGCTCCAATTGTCGATGAGTATCAGAAGAAACGGATTGTTTATCCGGTGGCCAAAGTCGATCCGCGACTGGATCCGAAATTGACCCGCGCCGCCTCGATCGCGGATGAACGCGCCCACGCACACTCGAAATCGCGCTGCTGGCACTACGTCAAGGAAGCCCTTCTGGCCTCCGGCGCTGTCAGTTCCCGCCCGACCACGGCACTGGCCAAGCAGGCTGGCGACGAACTAGTCCGCGACTTTGGTTTCAAGAAACTCCCAATCCGCGATCCCTACGCGGCGCCGATCGGTTCCGTGCTCGTTTATTTCAAGGGCCGCAGCAAACCCGGCCACGTCGAGATTCGGACCAAGACTGGATTCGTGAGCGACTTCCGTTCGAAAAGCGCCTGCCGGTCTGCCCTCCTCGGCATTTACGCCAAAGGGTAACTGACCCGGTGGTCCGCCGTGCGCGCACTACGCGGCGCGCGCAGCCTGTTCCAGAACGCGATTCAAGCGTTCGAAGTCTACCGGCTTGATCAGGTGCGCAAGGAACCCGGCGTCCTTGGTTCGCGCGAAATCCGCATCCATGCCGTAGCCGCTGAGCGCGATCCCGCGCAAACCGTGATCGCGAGTGAGCTGGACCATGAGGTCCACGCCGTTGCCATCCGGCAATCCAATGTCGCTGATGACGAGATCGAACTTGCCCTGCGCGGCGCAGTTGAGCGCGGCTGCGACGGTGCCCGCGGTCACGACTTCGTGGCCTTGTTTGCGGAGCAACCGGGCCAGGACATCTAGCGTCGGCTGGTGATCTTCGACGACAAGCAGGCGGTATGCGCAGGCGGTTGCAGATAAAGCGGCGGGCGCCGACACATTTCCGGTCGCCGGCGAGCTGACCGTATCCAACTCCACTGTAAAAGTCGCGCCCTCTCCCGCTCCGGCGCTTTCTGCATGAATGGCACCGCCGTGCATTTCCACGATCGTTTTCGAGATCGACATTCCGAGGCCAAGACCTCTGGAGATATGTCCGGTTTCGGTGTCGGCCTGGACAAAAGCGCCAAAAACAGAGGGCAGGATCTTTGGCTCGATCCCGATTCCGTCATCGATCACTTCGATGCGAATGCGGCTGGAGTCGTTGGTCGTGCGCACGGTAATATGGCCACCGTCAGGCGTGAACTTGATCGCGTTCTTCACCATGTTCCAAAACACCTGGTGGAGACGTGCAGCATCGGCCGCGACGACGTGTTCGCCGGCCTCCAGAACAAAGCGGAGACTCACTCCCTTTCCCCGCGCCTCGCTTCGGACGATTTGCTCTGTGTGGGCGAGGAGTGAATGGACATCGGTCGCACCGAGCTGGAGCTCGAGCTTGCCGCGCGAAATGCGAGTGAGATCGAGCAGATCGTCAATGAGCCGTGCTTCCAGTTCCACGTTCCGCCGCATCATGCCGAGCTGCTCGCGAAATTCGGGCTGGAGCGTCGTCTCTCGTTCGAGCGAGGCCGCGCACATCAGCACCGGCGTGAGCGGCGTGCGGAGCTCGTGCGAGAGCGCGGCCAGGAAATGGTCTTTGGCTTTACTCGCGCGCTGCAGCTCTTCATTAAGGGAATGAAGTTCGGCGGTGCGCTCCGCGACGCGGCCTTCCAGCTCGGCGTTGAGGTGGCGCACGCGTTCTTCGGCGAGCTTCCGTCCCGTGTCGATCCGGAACAAGATCCGCGCTGTCCACCAGACCGCGGCGAGGAACAACACGATGAGAGCGGTCGCCGCATGCGCCGCGCCGAATTTGGTCTCGTACCATCCGGCCTTCTCTCCGGCGAGCTTCAATGCCCCCAGGAGAATAGGCAGCAAGATCGCGAGCGGGACGAGCCGCCGCGCCAGCATCCCGCCCACGGTATCGCTGACGACGATTCCCATGATCCCTCTCTCGGCGCGGGCGTGAAGAATCCCGGTGGCCAGGAGGAGAAAACCGATCGAGTTCGGCAGCGAGGCCGGCACGTAATTCGAAGTCGTGTAGTAACTGATCAGTCCGTAGGAATACCCGATCAAATTCAGGATGGCGATGGCCGCCGCGAGAGCGCTCAGGATTTCCCACGGACGGCGGCGGCGCGGCGTTTGCACGTCCAGCAAGAGGAGCGCGGCGCCGATGAGGACAAGGCTGAGCGCCGTTCTCCACATCATTTGTTCGATGGGTCCATTGCCGTGCTCGAAAGGATCGGAGACGACCCACGCCTGGATGCCGAGATCCCATCCGGAAATAATCGAGATTAGCCTCAGTGCGCCGACCAGCAGGATGGCCCAGGCGAATACTCGCCCCAGCAGCTTCCGTCTTGGATCTGCTTCCCGCCGTCGCAGGAGAAGCAGAGAAATGGCGGCGACGCCGAGACAGCACGCCGTCAACGGATTCATTGCAATCGACCCCGGCAGAAATCTCTTCAGCAGCTCAAAGTGAAAAATCCATCCGGCCAGGACCGAGAGCGCGATTGCGATCGTTAGGCCGCTCGTGACGAGCGCCGTGCCCTGCGCAAGCCGGGTTGTTTCCTGTGATTTCAATTCTCCGGAAAATCTCCCTCTGCGCCCCGCGCCCGGACGAAGCTCCAGGCATTCGCCAGTAACGAAAGCGCATCAGGCATTGTTCCTGTCGAAGCCAGTACCATGCTAGGTGGCATAAGCAAATGCACCATTCGTTAGGCTGAAGGAGGAACGGTCATCAGCCGGTCAATTTCTCGCGTCCCTGCGGAGCGGTCAGATCCAGCAAAGGACCAAGCGGAACGATGCGGGTGGGATTGATCTCGTCATGCGTCATGTAGTAATGGCGCTTGATGTGATCGAAGTTCACCGTCCCGGCGACGCCGTCGTGTTGGTAAAGCTCGCGCAGATAGGGCCAGAGATTCGGATAATCGAAGATGCGGCGGAGGTTGCACTTGAAGTGGCCGTAATAAACCGCATCGAAGCGAATCAGCGTGGGGAAAAGGCGCCAGTCCGCCTCGGTCATGGCCTGGCCTAACAAGTAGCGGCGCGAAGCCAGGCGCATGTCAAGCTGGTCGAGCGTTTCGAACAATCTTTTCACGGCGCGCTCGTAAGGCCGCTGCTGCGTGGCGAAGCCGGCGCGGTAAACGCCGTTATTTACGCGCTCATATACCAGCGCGTTGATCGATTCGATTTCGTCGCGGAGATGGGGCGGAACAAAATCGTAATCGTTCGCGGCGAAATCGCTGAATTCGCTGTTGAGCATTCGGAGAAGGTCGTCGTCCGAGTTCGAGACGATGCGCTTCGTCTTCTTGTCCCAGAGCACCGGAACCGTGACTCGTCCCCTGTAATTCGGATCGGTGGCCCGATAGGCTTCGCTGAGGAATTTGAAGCCGTTGACGGGATCCTCCGAGTGGCCGGGACCGTCGCGAAAGGCCCAGCCGCGCTCATCACGCACCGGATCGACCACGCTCATGCCGATGCACTCTTCCAAGCCTTTGAGTTTGCGCAGAATGATCGTGCGATGCGCCCACGGACACGCGAGCGAGACGTAGAGGTGGTAACGGCCGCGCTCTGGCGGATAAGGAGTAGAACCATCACGCTTCACCCAATCGCGGAACGCATCCTCCTGGCGCTTGAAATCGCCGGCCTTGGATTGTTCGTCAGGGAACTGTGCCATCATCTTCAACCGATCGTGCCTGAGGATCTATTTCGGCGCCACCCACAGCTGCAAGCCAGTAAGGCCGGAGCGCGCCTCGAGCAAATTGGGAGGCGAGCATGCGAGGTCTTTTAACTACAGAGAGTGCTCTATTTTCTCATAATTCAGAGTCATTTTAGGTTCCGGATGTTGCCTTAGAAAAAAAGTTTCGCTTCGTGGTAGAAAAGCCTTGTCACACTGGTACGCGGCTTGCATACACACACTGCGTGCGACGTTTAATTTTTCTGCTTTGTCTCTGCGGTGCAGCGCTCACCCTCTCGATCACGCAAGTCGGGGCTGAGGGCTTGGCGAATTCGAAATCCCGGTTTTATTACGAGACTCCTTTTGGAACGGGTTCCGCCGGAATCATGCGCCATTACTGGAGAGTGCCGATCTTTCATCCCGACGGGCAGGTCGATTCGCGTCTCGATCCACGGCTCCGGCGCGCCGCTACGATCGCCCAGGAACGCGCCAATGCGCGCTCGAAGGCTCGCTGCTGGCGCTACGTGAAAGAGGCCCTCGTCGCCTCCGGCGTCATCACTCATTACCCCAAGTCCAACTACGCTTCCCAGGCAGGTGAAGAACTCGTGCACGATTTTGGTTTCAAACGCATGCCGGTGCGCGATCAGTTCGCGGCTCCGATTGGTTCGGTCCTGGTCTTCGGCCATGGCACCGAGGGTCACGTGGTGATTCGGACCAAGACCGGTTTCGTGAGCGATTACTGGACGAGGAACCGCTGCAAGTATCCCTTAGTGGCGGTCTACGGAAAATTCTCTTCCTAAAAACCGGACGCCGCGACCGTCCCGGGCATCGTGCGCTCCGCGCGTGATGCCGAATATGATGCGCCAGTGGCGCCTCGCCCTTCATTAAGCAGCGGTTTATCTGAGGTAGACCATCCCGAGACGGTCCACGAAGCAGGAGATCCAGTCCGTCCGGATTTCCTCTTGCGCTTGCAACAGGGTCATCTGCCCGGAGGCAATGCGGGCCAGCAGGCGCTCCGTCAACAGTTCCTTGCGCTGCGCATTGTAAGGTTTGGTGTAGAGACTTTGCGGCCAAAGGTTGTCGATTGTGTCCGCGCCCCCGAGTTCGATGGGGATGAGGTGATCGATCTTGAATTCCAGCCGTCTCCGCCACGGAATGTGATAACGGTCGAACACCCTTCGCTCCATTTCTTCCGTTACGCCGTTCCGCTCCTTTCCGTTTCGCGCCACCTTGCCGGGAGTGAGTTTCGGATCCGGCAGCATTCCCTCCTCGGCGCGAACGTTCGCCGAGAGACAGGAGGCGATCAGGAGAATTGCGAGCGTGATTCGAGTTTTCAACGCTTGGTGGATCGAAGCCGTCGGCTTCCAACCAGGAGCGACGGTTTACAAACCGCCGTTGGTTTGGTCGGCGGTCTGGAGACCGCCGCTCCCTTGGGACAACGGACGGGCTACTTCAACAGGTTCTCCCGGATGAATTGGACCGTGCTGTAAAACTGGAAGTCGGCGTTCTTCTTCTTGGCGAAGCCGTGACCTTCGTCTTTCGCCATAAGAAACCACACTGTGGTTCCCTGTTTCTTCAGCGTTGCCACGATCTGTTCGGCTTCCGTCTTGGGAACCCGCGGATCGTTTGCTCCCTGCACCACAAAGAGCGGTTTGGTGATCTTCTGAGCGTTGTTTAATGGAGCCGTCCGCTCCATGAATTCCGCCATTTTCGGATCACGCTCGTCACCATATTCCGCCCGGCGCAGATCGCGCCGATAGCTCTCTGTGTTCTTTAAGAAAGTCGCGAGGTTCGAGATGCCGACCACGTCGAGCGCGCATCGGATCCGATCGGCATAGTTCGTGGCGACGGCGAGAGTCATGTGTCCTCCGTAGGAACCGCCAGTGACCATGACTCGGACCGGGTCGAGACCTTGCCGGGTGCGAATCCAGTCGAGCAAAGCTGAGATGTCTTTGTAGGAATCCTCGCGCTTAAGGCCATTGTCGAGTTTGACGAACGTCTTTCCGTAACCGGCCGAGCCACGAATATTCGGAAAGAGAATCGCGCAGCCCAGTTCGTTGATGAAATAATTATTCCGTCCGAGAAAACCAGGCCGGTACTGCGCTTCGGGGCCGCCATGGATATTGATGATGACCGGCCGCGGACCGGAAAATTTCGCGGGGTCCGGCAGGTAGAGAAACCCCGTGATTTCTTTGCCATCGAAAGATTTCCAGCGCACCAGCTCCGGCTCGACGAACCGTGTGGCAGGAATGCCGCCGGTCTCGCTCGCCGTCCATCGCGTGGTGGTGTTCTTTCCGTCCGCGAGTGACCAGGTGTACACATCCGAGGGGGAGCGTGCCCCCGCGACATTGAAAGCGAGCAAACCCTGCTTCGGATCGGGATGCCAGCGCAGACCCGAAATGACCACAGCGGGCAACGGCGGATTGAAGACAGGATCTGGCCGCGGCCGCGCGCTCAAAGTTCCATTTCCCGGCGTGATCTCGATCAGGTGCAATTTGCTGACGCCATTTTCGTTCAGGACGTAGGCGATCTGTTTGCCGTCATGGCTTAAATCCCAATTGTCCACATCCCATTTTGCGTCCGGCAGGAGATAGGTGTGCTTGCCGCTGGCCAGATCGATGTAAGCCAGCCGCTGGTATTCAGATTCACGATCGGTCGTGACGAAAATGCCTTTGCCGTCCTTGGCGAACAACGCGGCCGAGTAGGCCACTTTTTCCGCGCCGTCGGCGGGACGCGGAGTAATTTCTTTTTTCTCGCCGGTCTGGGCGTCGAATAACCAAAGGTAGCTTTCATTGATCGAAATTTCTTCCAGGACGAGGAGTTGCTTGTCGTCCGGCGACCAATCCACGGGGTCCCATCCGCCGCCTTTTACTTCTGCGAGCATCCGATCGCTTTTCGGATCGGCGGGCGACTCGATGTAGATATCGGTGTCGGCGCCGTTGCGGCGAGTCGAGGTGTAAGCCACGCGATCGCCCCGGTTGCTCCAGATCGGCCCCGAATTCCGCGATTTGCCATCGGTCAGCAGAGTGATCTCGCCGTCGGAGAAATTGTAGCGGTAATTCTGATTGAATTCATTGCCGCCGGCGCCCTTGGTGAAAACGAAGTAGTCGCCCGTGGTCGGCTGAAACGATCCGCCGTCGACCCGGTCCGGAAAAAAAGTGAGCTGGGTGCGCGCGCCGCCGGGTTGGGTCAAGCGATGAAGCTGGTTCGTATCGCCGAAGCGTGTCGTAATCAGCATGTCAGGACGCGCGGGGTGCCAATCCTGAAACGCAGCCGCGCGCGACTCGGTGTAGCGGCCGACCTGGTCGGGCAGATCGCCGGGGATTGGTGGGATGCCGTCAACGACAAGATTGTCTCCCGGAACGAGCGGCGGTTTCGCCGGCGGATCGGCTGCGAGCGCGCAAAGCGGAGAGAGAAAAACAGAAACCAACACAGCGATTCGGTTCATACGAGAGGCGGATGTTTTCATATTGTGCGCTCCGGTCGAAGCAAAAAAAGCGGTAGGCTGCCGTTCGCGCGATCCATCTTCGCTATTGTCACCCCGAGCCGCGCAAGAAATGCCCGCGCTCATCTATGAGTTGTAGCGGAGGCGGGCCTACAAGTCGGGAGATGACTATTCGCTCGACAAACTTTTCCGAAGGTCGAACGCGCGTTCCAAAAGTATGCGTTCGAGGGGATCGGAGCGTTAACAGAGATCGAAAACGGTCTTAAGGATGCGCTAGGGCATGTACATCCGCGACTTGGGCCGGTCTCGCAGATCCCGCCGCGGAACTCGAACGGCTGGTGTGGACGGAACTGGCTGGCGGAGATCTTGGGAAACCATCGGGATGACTTTCTGCGGAGGGCTACTGAGCAACGGCCGAAAACCCGGCGGAGAAACTCGCACCAGCATAAAATAGGGATTCCTATTCGCCCAGCTAAGCGCTTGCTGCTTGGTTTCAAAAAATCGGTCGATGACCAACGCATTTCGTTCGAGCGCCGTCCGGCCTGAGCGGCGCGCCGCCTTGCGGCTGACCACCGCGGAGCCAGTGTCGACGGCGAGTAGAGTGCCATCTGGCAGCGTTACTCGGCTGCCATAAGGAATCCGGCGCGGATCGACCGCGCAATGCCCCGGTCGCAGGCGCGCCCCGGTCGCACAGATGTGGCGCCGCGACCAACGATCGGAACCGCGGCCGCCGCTGGCCCAATAAACGGTCACGCGCGCGAGCAACGATTGCTCGAATGCGAAAACACTGGGGCTCAGGAAAAGGAGCAATCCAATAACTATGGTGAATCGTTTCATTTCAGCTTCGCGATTCCATGGCGAAGTTCCTGATCTTGGGGACTAAGTCCGGCGGGGCGAAAAGCGGCGCAGGAGAGTCTCCTTTTGGATTCGAAGCTGAACGAGCAGTTGGCCCTCCAAGAATAGAATTCCATCTCGTCATTTTTCCGTTCGCATTAGAAGGTTCGCTTATGCCCAGCGACAGACCTATCTGCATCGCGATGTGGTCGGGACCGAGAAATATCTCCACCGCGATGATGCGAGCGTGGGGAAATCGCGCGGACACCTTTGTGTGCGATGAGCCGTTCTACGCCCATTACCTCCAAGCGACGGGCCGCAATCATCCCGGCGCCGGGGAAGTGATTGCCGCCGGCGAAACGGACTGGCGAAAGGTGGTCCAGCAACTGACCGGCGACGTTCCCGAGAAGAAACACGTCTTTTATCAGAAGCAGATGACGCACCACCTTTTGCCGCAGATTGATCGCGACTGGCTCAGCGAAATGAAGAACTGTTTTCTGATCCGCGATCCCCGCGAGGTCATCGCCTCTTACATAAAGAAGAATGACGATCCGGCGCTGGAGGACATCGGTTTCGTGCAGCAAGCGGAGATATTCGATTGGGTCTGCGCGCGCACCAGCGCGATTCCGGCCGTCGTCGACGCGGGCGATGTCCTCGAGAATCCGAGAAAAATACTCGGACTATTATGCCGATCGGTCGGCGTCGAATTCAGCGAATCGATGCTTTCCTGGCCACCGGGTCTGCGGGCGAGCGATGGAATCTGGGCGAAGCATTGGTATGGCGAAGTCGCGACCTCAACCTCTTTTCGCCCGCCGTCGCGGCGCAAAATAGAATCAGTTCCGGCGCGATTGCGCGAGGTCTATGATCGTTGCCTCGAATGTTACGAACGGCTCTATCTCCATCGCCTGCGTTGAGTTGTCATCCCGAGCCGCGAAGACGGAGAGGGACCTCACAACTGCAAATTGCGACAACGCGTTTCAAGGCGCGCCCGACTCCGGTTGCGAGGTCCCTCGGCGTGCTGCGCCAGCATCGGGATGACAGATTGCGAGCGCCAAGCTTTACGCATCAGGAAGCCCCGACAAGCTGTCTTTGCTTGTGGGATTCAAGTGCCGGATGAGGTTCTTCGTTGCGCTCGGAATGACAGGGTAAAAAATGCTCCAACAATTCAACGAGAAGAATCGCGATCTGTTGGTGAACATCAACGGCCAACTGGTCCACCGGGACAAAGCCGGCATCAGCCCTTTTGATTCCGCGGTCCAAGGCGGTGACGCCGTCTGGGAAGGATTGCGGCTTTATACCGGCCGCATTTTTAAACTGCATGAGCATCTAGCCCGGCTTCGGCGGTCCGCGGAAGCGCTGGCATTTTCCGAGATTCCGCCTGACGAAAAAATCATCGATGAAATCAAGCGGACCCTGGCCGCCAATGAAATGCGCGACGGCGTCCATATCCGCCTGACGCTGTCCCGCGGTCTGAAGATCACCTCCGGGATGGACCCGCGCCTCAATCGATCGGGTCCGACTTTGATTGTGCTCGCGGAACATAAGCCGCCAGTTTACGCGAAGACCGGGCTGACCTTGATCACGAGCAAGATCCGCCGCCCGCCGCCGGAGATTCTCGATCCGAGGATTCATCACGCCAATTTGTTAAACTCGATCCTGGCCAAGCTCGAAGCGAACGACGCCGGCGCGGACGATGCGCTCATGCTCGATACGCGTGGGTTCGTGGCCGAAACGAATGCCACGCACGTTTTTCTGGTGCGGAGCGGCGAGGTCGCCACGAGCCGGGTCGTGGCCTGCCCGGAAGGAATCACGCGCGAGACTGTTCTGGAGATCTGCCAGACAAAGGCGATTCCGCACGCGGAAACGGATCTCACGCTCGACGACGTTTACCGCGCCGACGAAATGTTCTGCACGGGAACGATGGGTGAATTGGCCGGCGTGATCAAAGTGGACGGGCGCATGATTGGGAAGGGGCAAATGGGATCCATGACGCAGCGGCTGAGCGAGGCATTCGCGAAGCGGACCGCTTCCGAAGGCCTACTCATCGTCTAACGGAGCGGTCAACGCGTGTTCCGCGGCCGATTGAGGTCAGGCGCCTCTGCGTCGGCCGGGCGGTGGTTCCTGCATCTCGACATCCGATTGCAACGCGCGCTCGAGGTTCTCGATGTGTTTTCGCGCGACCGAAACGTAGGACTCATCGTCCTCCCGCAATTTCGCCATTTCGCGCACGGAAGCTTCATCATGCTCGCGAAAGATTTCGGCCGCACGGCGCGCACGCCGCTCATCCATGCCCAGCTCGCGGAGAGCGTCGACACTCAAATCGAGGGCGCTGCCGAGCGTCTCGCGATAGACCTGGGTCACTCCGAGCCGAAGTATTTCATACGCGTGCTGGCGGCTCGTGGCCCGCGCGAGGATTTTTAGGCGGGGGAATTCGCGTTCGACTGTTTCGATGATCTGGAGCGCCTTCGCTTCGTCGTCGATGGCCAGGACGAATAACTTTGCGCGCGCCGCGCCCGCGGCCTGGAGCAGATCGAGGCGCGAAGCATCACCGTAGAAAGACTTCATCCCATAGCGGCCGAGCATTTCGACCTGATCGGCGTCGTGATCGAGAACAGTCGTGCCAAAGCCATTCGCGCGCAGGAGGCGGCCGACGATGTGGCCGAAGCGGCCAAAGCCAGCGAGGATGACGGGATTATCGTGTTCGTCGATTTCGTCCGGCGCGCGTTCGGGTTTGCATTTCTGGAACTGCGGTCGCACCAGCTTGTCATTAATCACGAGGAGGACAGGCGCCGCCGCCATGCTGAGTGCGACCGAGGCGACGAGGAGATTTGCGAGTTCGGCCGGCAGGACGGCGTTTTGCGTGGCGAAAGAGAAAAGGACGAAGGCAAATTCGCCGCCTTGGGCGAGGGCAAAGGCGAGGAGAAATCCTTCGGCGCCCTTCAATTGAAACGCGCGCGAAAGGGCCAGGAGCACGGCAAACTTGAGCACCAGCAAGCCGGCCACGATGAGAGCGATCGTCCCCGGCTGTCGCGCAATGAGTGAGAAATCGATGCTCGCGCCCACGGAGATAAAAAACAAACCCAGGAGCAGTCCTTTGAATGGCTCGAGGTCCGCCTCGAGCTGCACCCGATATTCGCTTTCTGCGAGCACGACGCCGGCGACGAATGTTCCCAGAGCGGCTGAGAGTCCGAGCCTTTGCATGAGCAAGGCGATGCCGACCACGAGGAAAAGAGCGGTGGCGGTAAACATTTCCCGGAGCCGTGTCCTGGCGATGTAACGAAAAAATGGCCGCAACAAAAAGCGGCCGCCCAGAACGATGATCGATACGGCCGCGACGACTAGCCCAGCCTGCTCCCAACCGGGCAGGCCAGCGATTATCCCGGACTCCGACGCGTGGGGCTGGTCGCCAGCTCCTGGTCGTGGGCCCAGCAGAGGCATGAGGGCAATGATCGGGATAACGGCGACATCCTGAAAAAGCAGCACCGCGAAAGCAGCTTCACCGCCCGGCGTTTTCATCAGCCCTCGTTCGGCCAGCGATTGGAGGACGATAGCGGTGGAGGAGATGGCGAGAACCAACCCGACGGCCAGAGCTGATTTCCAGGGCAATCCCAGCCAGACTGCGATGAGGCCGAGGATCACCGCGGTCCCAATGACCTGCATCCCGCCCAATCCGAGAATAGGCCGCCGCATTTGCCACAACAGGGCGGGCCGCAGCTCGAGCCCGATCACGAACAACATCATCACGACTCCGAACTCGGCGAAATGCATGACATCGCCTCCGCCTTCCACAAACCTGAGAGCAGAAGGTCCGATGACCGCGCCTGCCAGGAGATATCCGATCACGGACCCCAGACCGAGACGCTTGGCCAGCGGCACGGCTACGACGGCCGCGAGCAGGTAGATGAAAACCTGATAAAGTCCGCCGCTCATTTCGTTCGGGATTCGGGTTCGGGTAACTGGCGTTGCACTTTCATTTTTTGTCTTTGAATTTCCGCGTGACCCCGACCCTAACCGGCTGCGGTGTCGTCTCGAATTACAAACTCGCAAAACAAGCTCCTTGATTCCAAGCTGAAAACCATGGCCGACGCGCTCACTCCGATGATGCAGCAGTACCAGCGACTGCGTGCGAGCGTGCCGGCGGACACGCTGTTGCTCTTTCGGCTCGGCGATTTCTACGAGCTCTTTTTCGAAGACGCCAAGGAAGCGTCCGGCCTGCTCAATCTCGCGCTCACTCACCGCAACAGCGTCCCGATGTGCGGCATGCCGTATCACGCGGCGCCGGGTTACATCGCGAAGCTGATCCAGGCCGGACGGCGCGTCGCGATTTGCGATCAGACGAGCGAGCCGCAGCCGGGAAAAATCGTGACGCGCGAGATCACGCAAATCATCACGGCCGGCACCGTGAGCGAGATGGATCTGCTCAAATCCAATCGGCCCAATTATCTCGGCGCGGTTTATTTCGAGGACGGGCTGTTCGGTTTCGCTTACGCCGAGCTGAGCACGGGTGAATTCCGGGTCACTCAGTCGACCGAGACCAGCACGTTGATGGATGATCTCGCGCGGATTTCTCCGGCCGAGTTGCTGGTGAGCGAGCGGCAGAGCACGCAATTCGGGGAGATCGAAGGCGCGCTGGCCTACGACGATTTCGCCTTCCTGGCCGAACACGCGCGCTTCACCTTGTGCGAGCATTTCGGGGTCAAGTCCCTCGACGGCTTCGGCTGCACCGACATGCCGGCTGCGATCGGCGCCGCGGGCGCGATCATTCATTATCTGAAGCAACAACTGCGACGCAAAGTGGATCACCTCACTTCGCTGCGTTGTGATGCGCGGGACGACTATGTGATGCTAGACGCCGCAACGCAGGTGAACCTGGAGTTAGTCGAATCGCGCGGGGCGCGAAACACGAGCCTGCTCGCCGCGCTCGACCGGACCGTCACTCCGATGGGCGGGAGAAAACTGCGGAACTGGATTTTGCAGCCGTTGCGCAATCTGACGGAATTGGAGCGGCGCCAGCAAATGATTGCCGACTTGTTGCACGAGTCCGATTTGATCGCGGCTCTGCGTCATTCGCTGAAATCGATCCGGGATCTGGAACGGGCTTCCGGCCGGCTGAGTCAAGCCTCCGGCAATGCTCGCGACCTCGTGGCCTTGAAAACCTCGTTGCAACAGATTCCGGAGCTGAAGCGAGCGCTGCAAACTCTGCTTGACCGGCTCGCCTTCGGGACCAATCACGCCGAAGAGAACGGCCGGCCGGAATTGCTCGCGCAAGCACTGCAAAATCAGCTGCGGGAAATGCCGGAGCTTGCGCAGAAATTGAACCACGCGCTGGTGGACGATCCGCCCATGGTTCTGAAAGAAGGGGCGATTTTTCGTGATGGATTCGACGCCGCTCTGGATGAGCTGCGACAGGCGTCGCGCGATGGCAAAAACTGGATCGCGGAATTGCAGGAGCGCGAGATCGCGGAGAGCGGGATCAAATCGCTCAAGGTCCGTTTTAATTCCGTCTTCGGCTATTTCATCGAGATCACGAAATCCAATCTCGCGAATGTACCGGCGCGTTACGTCCGCAAACAAACGACCGCGGGCGGGGAGCGCTTCATCACGCCCGAGCTGAAGGAGATGGAGGCGAAAATTCTCGGCGCCGACGAACGCGCGCGTCAGCTCGAGTATCAGCTCTTTCAAACTCTGCGCGAAGAGACGCTGCGGGAGCTGGCGCCGATTCAACAGACCGCCGGCGCGCTCGGGACGCTCGATGTCATCTGCGCGCTCGCCGAAACGGCGCGGCTCTTTGGTTACTCACGTCCGGTTCTTAATCAGACGTTGAAGCTGGTCATTCGTGATGGCCGCCACCCCGTGCTCGATCAAAATCTGGCCGAAGAAAAGTTCGTGCCTAACGATACGGACCTGGATGGAGAACGACTGCGGCTTGCCATTATCACCGGGCCAAATATGGCCGGCAAATCGACCTACATTCGCCAGGTCGCGCTGATTGTTTTGATGGCGCAGATCGGAAGCTTCGTCCCGGCTTCGAGCGCGGAGATCGGGCTGGTGGATCGCATTTTCACCCGCGTCGGGGCGAACGACGATCTTTCGCGCGGCCAATCGACTTTCATGGTCGAGATGAACGAGACGGCCAATATCGTGAACAACGCGACGGCGCAAAGTCTGGTGATCCTGGATGAGATCGGCCGCGGGACCTCGACCTTCGATGGCCTCTCGATCGCGTGGAGCGTCGCGGAATTTCTGCACGACAAAATCAAGGCGCGCACACTTTTTGCGACCCATTATCACGAGCTGACCAAGCTGGCCGAGGAGCGGAAGGGAGTTGCGAACTTCAATGTGGCCGTGCGCGAATGGAACGAGCAGATCATTTTCCTGCGCAAAATCATTCCCGGCGGCGCAGACAAGAGCTACGGAATCCACGTCGCGCGGCTGGCCGGTGTGCCGAAGGAGATTCTTGACCGCGCGAAGGACATTCTCTCGCATCTCGAGAAACCGAACGGAGCGGTGCCAGTGCAGAAACCGCAAAAAAGCCGGGGTAGGAAGAAGGCCGTCAGCGTCCCGGAGAAGCCGCAGATGGATCTTTTCTAGACAGGGGAGATTGACCCCAACCCCGGAAGCTCATAGGAATCCATTGTGCTTTCAGTGCCCCCCAGGCGGCTGCGGCGAATCGACCCTCCCGTCGGAAATTATGATTTCCCACGTCATCGAATATGCCAGTTAGGACCGAGAAGGAACTAAGCGAAGCGTTGCGCGCCCACTGGCTGAAAGCCGTCGCCGCGATCGAGCTGCGCAATTTCGGTTACGCGATCTCTCTTTTGCAAGGGATCCTGAAACAGGAACCGGAATTTCTCACGGGCCGTCAGCTTTTGCGGCGGGCTGAAGTCACCAGGCAGAAGGCGGAAAAGAAATCGTTCTTCAACGTGACCACTGCCGCCATTTCCGTGATGAAGGCGCAACGGGAATTGAAGAAAGATCCGAAGCACGCTGTGGAGATGATCGAGAAAGTTTTGGAGGCCGAACCGTGTCATCGGCAGGCCAATCTGGTTTTGAAACAAGCAGCGGTGGCGGCGGGCTGGCCGGAGATCGGCGTCTTCGCGCTCCAGACGCTGCTCGAGGAGAAAGCGCGCGATACGAAAATTCTCCATAAGCTGGGACGGCTTTATCGTGAGCTGGGCGAGAGCGAAAAGGAGGCGGAGACTTACAACCGGATCACCGGGATCGATCCGATCGACACCGAAGCGGCGCGCCTCGGGAAGGATGCCTCGGCCCGCGCCTCGATGAAGACAGGTGGCTGGACGCAGGCCGAAAGTTATCGTGACCTGATCAAGGACAAGGAGACGGCGGTTTCGCTCGAACAACAAAACCGGATGGGCTTAAGCGAGAAATCTCTCGAAGCACAAATCGAGGAGACGTACGCCCGCCATCAGACCGAGCCGCAGAGCGTCGATTTCCCCCGGAGGCTGGGGGCGTTGCACGAACAAAAGGAAGACCTGGAGAACGCGATCAGGTGGTACCAATACGCCGCGGACCTAACGAATGGCACCGATGCCAGCATCGTCCGGAAGGTTTCGGATTTGCAAAACAAGAGATCGGAGCGGGAGATCGCCGGGCACGAAGAATTTCTCCGGACGTCCCGACTGCAGGACGAGCGCTACGCTGAAAGGTCTGAAGCGCTTCTGCTCGCGAAGCAAAAACGCGCCGAGCTTCAAATCGATGCCGCGCGCCAGCGTTCCGAGCGTAACCCGTCCGACCTTCAACTGCGCTACGAACTCGGAGAGCAATTCCTGCAGGCCGGCCAGTTTCGCGAAGCCTTGCCGGAACTACAAAGAGCGCGCCAGAATCCAAGCGCCCGGCTAAAATCGATGAACCTGCTTGGCTGCTGTTATCGCGAGCTGGGCATGCTCGATCTCGCCGCGAAGCAGTTGGAGGAGGCAGCGCAGGAAACGAGTTCAATGGACGCGGGGAAGAAGGAAATCGTCTATAACCTGGGGCTGGTGTACGAGCTCATGGGCGAAGTGGAAAAATCCATTACGGCCATGAAACAAATCTACCAGGCCGACTCCAGCTATCGAGACGTGGCGGCACGCGTGGAAAGTTCCTATCAAACAAAAGGGTCGGATCGTTAGGCGGTCCCGGAATTCCTCGGATAAGGCGGATAAATCACGTCCAAATGAGCCCGAGAGTGCGAAGTTTACTTGCCGGACCACCGGCATTTAACTAGAAACACCCTTACCACAAAAATTCCTTATGAAGAACCAAATCAAATCAATATGCCGTTACGCGGTAACGCTCATCGCCTGCGGTGGGTTTTGCCTCGCCACTTCCGCGCGCGCCCAGACCGATGCCCCCGAGCCCAATGCTTCAAAGAAGGAGGCGCCTGATGCTTCAAAAAAAGAACTAACGAGCAAGGCCAAGCCAACTCCCGCGCCCAAGACCGCACCCGCCACTGCGCAGCTGAGCGCGAAGGATAAGGCGTTCATGAAGGACGCGGCCAAAGGCGGAAAAATGGAAGTCGAGATGGGCCAGATGGCCAAGAGCAAAGGCAAGAGCGCGGACGTGAAGAAGATCGGCGACCGGATGATAGCCGATCACACGAAGGCCAACAACGAGCTGATGGCGATCGCGAAAAAGAAGGGCGTCGATCTGTCGAAAGAAAAGCCGATGATGCACAAGATCAATGACGCGAACTTCGACAAGGAATACATCGACGCGATGGTGAAAGACCACGAAAAGGACCTCGCTGCGTTCCAAGGAGAAGCGAAAAATGGTAGCGACGCGGACGTAAAGGCCTTTGCGGCCAAGACCTCTGAGGTGATCAAGACACACCTGGCGATGGTCAAAGCGGCGCAGGGGAAAATGAAGTAACCGCAAATCTCAAATCTCTTAAGAGAACGCGGCGGGCCGGCCTGGTCCGCCGCGTTTTTTTTGCAGAAGACGGCTTTTTGGGGTTCGGACTAACTCGCCGAATCTGACGACCGCTCCGAATGCACTCGCACGCGCAATTGCACTTGGAGTGGATGTTCGCCCACGTCGACATCCAGGATGGGAAGCAACAGCTGTGGATCCAGTCCGGTGATTTTCAATCGGAGAGATTCGGGATGGGAGAGTCGATGCGCATCCCCTGCCACTTGGATCCGATCGAAATCGTAGGTGGACGTGGCCGAAAAATAATCCCGGACCGGCGTCAGGACCCGGAGCTCCGAGATATCAACCAGGTCGAAGGTTCGCATGAAATCGATTCGCAACGGTGCGGCCGCCGCGCCCGACGGCAGGTTGATCGAAACATTTTCCCAGGCTCCCTGCTTCACCCCGGACAGGACGGAGGCATCCTCGCGGTGGGTTCCGTCCGTCGTGTAGAAAACCTGGATCAGCGATTCGAACTCGCGAGGCAGCGGGTTTATCCAGCGCTTCAAGCGGGCGTATAAGCGGCGCCGGCATCGGATGCCAAATGTCTCTGCCGGTTTCCGCGCTATGAGGATCGATTCGTGCCACTTATTGCTCTCGGAATCGTATTGCGAAAGTTCTTCCCATTGTGTGCGCGAGTGGAGGACCTCGAGGTTTGCATAGCGGGCCAGGGCGCGAAAGCCGTCCGTGAAAATTCGCCAGCAATCCAGAGGAAAACGGTGCTCGGGGCCGCTCGCCGGCGTAATAATGCAGCAGAGCCCTCCTGGTTTCAGGACGCGTGCGATCTCGAGGATGGTCTCCCAAAAAAATTCGGTGTGTTCGAAGGTCTGACCTGAAACCACGACGTCGACACTTTCCGATTTCAGCTCGCGCCAGTGATACGGATCGCGCAGCACCAGGTCCACGTTTTCGCCGGCCTGGAGATCGACTCCGACATAACGCCAGGGTGCATGGTCGAAGAGAGCCCGATAGGAACCGTTGTAATCCCAGCTGCCGAGATCAACGACAGTCAGCGGCTTGCTTTTGAGCGGGCCGAGATAATCGCGGCAGAAATCAGCGACCTTGTCGTACGAACTTGGGTGCATCGCTTGAGCTTACGAAGATAACGGGCAGCGCGGCGAGTTCACTTGAAGGAACGAAGCGTTTGAATTTTTTTCGGAGGAGTGAAGCCACTGCTGAATGGTCGCCGCGCATCATCCAGAGTCGGGCATCGTCGGTTTATGCAGAATCCCCAGACCGCACGCATCCTTGTAAAGGGGCCGCGGTCCTTCCATCGTGCGCGATTCGCCATTGAGCAGCAGCGCTTCGACGTTCGGATTTGCTGCCCTCCATTCGAGAAGCGCGCGCCGAACGCCGCCTTCGTGGGTGACATCGAAGTCCTGCGCGAAACGGCTGGTATCGTGGAGAAAAATCATCCCGCCGGGGGCGAGCGCAGGGTACCAGAGGTCAAGCTCGCGCAGCGTGGCCGCGTATTCGTGCGAACTGTCGAGAATGATCAGATTGGGCGCGCCTCCCAGATATTGCACGGCTGCTTCCGGCGCTGCTGGAGTCGTAGAATCCAGCGCCTCGATGCGGACGAAGGAGTAGAGCCCGGCTCGGCTCAACCAGCGTTGGGCGATCGCGCACATTTCGGGATCGCAGTCCAGAGTGAACAGCCCATGCACCGCATCCATTCGACGCAGCATGAAACCGATGAGCAGCATTGAATAACCGGAACAGGTCCCAAGCTGGACAATTCGGTCGGCCCGATTCCCCATGATGATGCCGTGCAAGAGTGAGATGAGGGGGACGACACATTCTCCGATCCGTTCGCTTTGGTCCGTCTCTTGGAACCAATCGCGGATGATGAGCCATTCGTCGTCCGCCAGGTCGGAATAAACTGGCGGCACATAATCCATGCCGGGCAGCCGATGCCACCAGTAGCGCGGCCGAGGATCGGTGGTCCAGCACCGCGAGCGGAAAGAATCGTGCTCCATCGCGCAAGGCTAAGCGTTTCCTGCGGCCACGGCAAAACGATCGTGGCCTCGTTGGCTGGCGCCAGCAAATTGTGATGGGGACTTCGCTGAAAGGAAATTGGACTTCGAGTGGCGCGATGGTAATTCCGTGCCGATATACTCGCCGGATCGTAGTCCCTCTATGCTTGAGAAACTTCCGAGTCTGCTTGATTTCCAGCCGAAATTTTACAGCGGCGGTCCCTCGCGTTTTCATTTGGCTTTGCTCCACGACCTCGTGGTCGGCCAGAAACCGAAGTCAATCGTCGTCGTCGGATTCGGCGACGGTCAGGCCTGCTTCACTTTTTGCCAAGCCGCGCTCGAACACGATCTCGATTGCGGGTGCACCGCCATCCGCCGGAAATACCACGAGAACGAAGAGTCGAGTGACGCGGCGTGGGTCAAAGGCAGGGATTACGGGCAGGAATTTTACGGCGACCTGGTCCGCTTTTTTAACGGATCGTCCGCGGAGGCGGCGAAGGAGCTGGCCGACGGAAGCGTCGATCTGCTCTTGCTCGACGATTGTGATGAGGGCGCTGCGATTCGGTCTGATTTGTCCGTCTGGGCGCCGAAGCTCTCCGCGAGCAGATTGATTCTTGTACACGGCACGGCCCTGGAACGCGCGGACGATCCGAAGGCCGCATGGCTGGAGTGGAATGGTGCGCGACCGGCGGTAGAATTCCCAGACGGAATTGGACTGGGGATTACTGTGCTGGCGGAAACACGCCAGGTCCCGGGTTTTCTGGAGAAGTTCTTCGCGGGAAAAAAGCTTACGGAAGATTTGCGGGTGGCTTACCGGCTGGCGGCGACGAGAATCGACGCGCAAGCCCGTCTGGACGAAGCGCTGCGCGCGCAAGCTGCGCTCGAGGCCCGCCAAGTCTGGCTCGATTCCATTTTGGCCGATCGCTGGAAGGTCCAGACCATCATGGACCATCACGCGCGCACGGTGGCCAATCTGACGGAGCAACTTCAGGACTTCGAGGCGTTGCACCGCGATCGCGCGAAAGCGCAGCTCGTGATGGACAGCCAGCATGAACAGCTCCAGCACTACGCGGCCGAGACCGGAAGACTCAAAGCGGCGATCCAAGAACTGAAAGCTCAGATGAAGGAGCAGAAGAGGAACTTGAGCGCGGCGAAAAAGGCCTGCCGAAAAGGCGGGCGGTGTTTCCAGATCCCGGGTGGCCCGAAGGAACACCGGACACTCGGCGAAAAGATCATGCGCGAACTCCGGCGGCTTCCTCGCAAACTCGGGATTTCGCCGGCGCCGGATCCAGTTTTGCCGCCGGAGCCAATCGCGTTAATCAAGCCGCCGGACCGATATGCGGCCTGGATCAGCGAGCACGAACCGGGGCCGGCCGCGCTGGAAGAACAAAGGCTTGCTTCGCCACAGCTCGCGGTCCGGCCGAAAATCAGTTTGCTCGTTCCGGTTTACAATACGCCCGCGAATTTTCTGGACGAAATGTTCGCCTCAGTCAGCGCGCAAACCTACGACCACTGGGAACTCTGTCTCGTCGATGGCGGATCGGATCGACCCGACACCATCGCGACTCTGCAATCCTGGGTTTCGCGCGAGCCGAGAATCCGCTTCGAGCGGCTCGAATCGAACCTGGGCATCGCGGAAAATACAAACCGCGCGCTCCATCTGGCCACCGGTGATTTCATCGCCTGCGCCGATCACGACGATCTGCTCGCACCCTTTGCCTTGTTCGAACTGGCCCGGGCGATCGGGGAATTTCCAGAAGCGGATATTTTCTACAGCGACGAAGACCGATGGAATGAAAGAGGCGAAAGGCACGCGCCGTTTTTCAAACCCGAATGGAGTCCGGAGCTTCTGTGCGCTTTCATGTATATCGGCCACCTCACCGCCTACCGGCGTTCGCTCGTCGATCAAATTGGAGGGTTCCGCAAAGAGTTCGATTTTTCCCAGGATTACGATTTCGCTTTGCGGGCGACAGAGCGCGCGAGAGCCATCCATCACATTCCTCACGTCCTCTATCACTGGCGCGAACATCCGGCTTCGGGTTCGGCGGGAGGGAAACCGGACGCGCGCAAATCAAACCTCGCGGCGCTCGCGGAGGCAATGCGGCGGCGCGATCTGCCGGCCGAGATCATCGAGTACCCAACCGCAAATCGGGCGCGACTGAAAGTGCCATCGTGGCCGCGCGTGTCGGTGATTGTGCCCACCGATTCGCCGACGCGGGCGCAGATCTGCCTGCGCGATCTTCCGCGCCACACCAACTACCCGGCCTTGGAAATTGTCATCGTGACCAAGCGCGGCCTGGTCCAACTGCTCAGGAGTCTCGAGGTGGAGAACGCCACCGTGCGACTCATTGCCTACGACAAGCCGTTTAATTTTTCCGACAAGTGCAATCTGGGCGCCGAGGCGGCGACGGGTGAGCGCCTGATTTTTTTCAACGATGACGTCGAGCCGGCGCAGCCGAACTGGATCCAGAATCTGATCGAGCCCTTGGAGAATCCGGAGGTGGGAGCGGTCTCGCCGAAGCTTCTTTATGAAACGGGAAAAATCCAACACGCGGGCCTGGTGACGGGGGTGCGCGGATTGGTCGGAACGGCCTTCCACGAACGCGCGGCGGATTCGACCGAGCATTGTAATCTGGCGCAATCCTTGCGCGATGTGTCCGCATTGTCGGCGGCCTGCCTCGCGATCCGGCGGGCCGATTTCATGCGACTGGGAGGTTTCGACGCGGTGAATACTCCGATCGCGCATTCCGACATCGATCTCTCTTTCAAAATTCGCGAGGCCGGATTGCGATGCGTTTATACGCCTTACGCTACTTTGAATCACGCCGGTCATGTCTCGATCGCGATGGAGGAAAAGAAGGAGGCCGGGCAGCGCCGGGATAAGGCGTCCATTTATCTTTTGAAACGCTGGGCGCATTACGCGACGCACGATCCGTACTTCCCGGATAACATGCGGGACTGGCTTTATACCGATTCGCCCATCCCGACCAGGATGACGGCGCGGGATGAACCGAGTGCGGTTGGAGCGTCGCCCGATCTGCTTTTCATTTCGCACGACCTCTCTCTGAGCGGCGCCCCGATTCTGCTGTTGCATCTGGCCATCTGGTGCAAGCGGAACGGGATGTTTGTCGTCGTCATGGCACCAAAGGATGGCCCGTTGCGCGAAAAGTACGAAGCGGCCGGCATTCCACTCCTGATCGACCCACTCATCCTGACGGGGCATGAATCGTTCGCGAAATTCGTGCGAGATTTCGACTGCGTCCTCGCGAATACGATTGTGAGCGAGCCGGCAGTGCGATCCGCGCACGCGGTCAAGGTGCCTGTGATCTGGTGGGTCCACGAGACTGAGGTGGGGGAGCATTATCTGCGAGAAGATGCGAAGCTGCGTTCGGCTTTGGCTTTGGCCGATGCGATTCTGGCGCCCTCCGAACGGACCGCGCGCGTTTACCGCCCGTTCACCGAGTCTTCGGTCGAGTGTTCGTTCTACGGAATTCCGGATGCTGGAGTGGCCGGTGCGTCCTTCGACATGGCACAGCCGCGACCATTTCGTTTTCTCGTCCTCGGAACCATCGAACCGCGAAAAGGTCAGGATATCTTTTTGGAAGCGGTGCGTTTGTTGCCGGCCGAAGTGCAGGCGTCCACGGAATTCCACCTGGTGGGGCGAGTTCCGGGTCCGGAGTTTGGCGCCCAGATCAAGGAGGCAGGTGCGGGTCTGGCACATTTTTGCGTTGGTGAGGCGCGCGATCACGCCGAGGCTTTGGAAGCCATTCGGCGAAGTGACGTGCTGGTCTGTTCGTCACGGGATGAGGCCATGCCGGTGACAATCCTGGAAGCGCTGAGCCTGGGGAAGCCGATCGTGAGTGCGAACGTCGGAGGCATCGGCGAAATTCTCACGGATGGGCACAACGCTCTACTCGTTAGGCCGGAAGATCCTGCGGCCCTGGCCGGCGCCATGCAGCGGCTGCTAACGAGCCCGGAGCTTGCCCAGCACTTGGGCCAAAATGCGCGCGAAACCTTCGAGAAGAATTTTACGCAAGAGCGCTTCGGCGCCGATTTCCGCGCCTTGGTCTCCAAAGTAACGGCGCATCCTGAGCCGGTGGTGGTCGAATCCTCACCCGAGCTGCTTTTTGTTTCGCACGATCTTTCGCTCTCGGGGGCGCCGATGATGCTGTTTTACGCGGCGCGTTGGTGCCGGGAAAACGGCATTTCGGTGCAGGTTGTCGCACGAGAAGACGGACCTTTGGGCGATAAGCTGAGGGCCGAAGGAATTCCGCTCCAGCTCGATCCACTGCTGGAAACAGAACCGGAAGAGGTGGTGAAGTTGGCGCGGAATTTCGACTGCGTGGTCTCGAACACGATTCGCACCGGGACAGTGGTCCGCGCGATGCACAAGGAAAATATTCCCGTCGTCTGGTGGCTGCATGAACCGCAGGCGGTCGCGGAATTTTACATCCACGGGGACGCGAAATTACGCGCCTCCTTTCCGCACGCTGATATGTTCTTTGCCCCTTCTGAAGGGACGGCCGCCGCTTATCGAGCCTTCACCGACCGCCCGGTCAAGTGTTTGCGAAACGCCATTCCGGACCTTCGCCGGGAAGGACACCGCACGAGCAACGCTTCGCCGCACCCAATCCGTTTTCTTCTTCTGGGCAGCATCGAGTCGCGGAAGGGGCAGGATATTTTTGTGCAGGCGGTGGCGCTGTTGCCGCCGGAGCTGCAAGCGGCCGCGCAGTTTCAAATCGCCGGCCGAATTCTCGATCTGGATTTTGGGACGAAGATAAAAGCAGACGCGGCGAGGCTGAAAAACTTTTCAGTCACGGGTGCGCTCGACCACGCCGAGGCGATCGACCTGATGAACGAGGCGGACGTTATCGTTTCGGCTTCGCGCGACGAAGCGATGCCCACGGTCACGATCCTGGAAGCGATGTGTCTGGAGAAGGCCCTGATCGCGACGGCCGTGCGGGGCGCGCGTGAAGTCCTGGTCGAAGGTGAAAACTCATTGCTCGTTAGGCCGGAGGCGCCGGACGCCCTCGCGACTGCGATTCGCCGCTTCATCGAAGATCCCGTTCTTGTCTCGGAGCTCGGAGAAAAGGCCCGCGAGACCTACGAAAGAGATTTCACCATGAAGCGTTTTGGAAAGGAATTCCGCAAATTGATCGGCGAGGTGATTGCGGCCAAGACCGCCCGTTCCCGCAAACGGAGCGCATAGATCGTGGCGACCGCGCCTGACAAGATGGTCTCGTCCCCGAAATTTCCGAAGGTCCTCTTCGTTTCGCACGAAACGACGCTGACCGGCGCACCGATCCAGTTGCTTCATCTCGTACGCTGGTTGCACAGGGATGGATGGGACTTGGCCGTGGCCGCCCCAGAGCCGGGACCGATTTCGGATTCGCTCACCGCCGACGGGATCGAAGTCGTCATTCATCCCGGACTGCTCGAAGAACCAGGGCATGAAAAACTGCGTGAATTGTCCGCGCAATTCGATGTGGTGGTGGCAAACACCATCGTGAGCTGGCCCGCGGTCCGCGCCGCGCACCGGGAAGGAAAGCCGGTCATCTGGTATTTGCATGAGACGCTGGTGGCGGTGCGACTGATTCGGCAGATCGCCGAGCTGGAACCGACGCTGGAGCTGGCCACGCTCCTGGTCACCCCCACACGCCAGACCGCGCGCATTTTTCAGGGAATCACGGCGACCCCCATCGAAGTGGTGCCGTACGGAATTCCGGAGGCCGCGAGTGCTGTGCCAAACAACGCGGAAGGATGCAACACATTCATCACGGTCGCGAGCGTCGAGCCTCGCAAAGGACAGGACATTTTGGTCGAAGCGATCAAAGCGCTGCCGAAGGGAATACGAGAAGCAGCCCGCTTTAAGATCGTGGGCCGGCATCTCGAGCAGCCTTTTTTCGAGCAGGTCAACACGAGTGCGGCTGGACTCAGCGGCGTCGAGTTCACCGGCGAGCGCAATCATTCGGACTCGCTCAAAATGCTCGCCGCGTCGGATTCGCTGATCTGCTGTTCTCGAGACGAAACGATGCCGATCACGATTTTGGAAGCGATGAGCCTGGGCAAGGTCATCATCAGCGCGGACGTGGGCGGGATCGCGGAGTGGGTGCGGGACGGGATGAACGGCTTGCTGGTGGAGCGCGAAAATCCGGCAGCGCTCGCTCACGCAATCGCGCGCTGCTTTACGGACAAGAAACTCGTGGCGCGGTTGCGGGCCGGCGCGCGGCGGACTTTCGAGCAGCATTTTACGATCGAGAAATTCGCGACCCGCTTCGCGCGATTGCTCAGGGAGGCCGAACCCCGGATAGCACCGCGCGATTGGAACATAGCGGCTGGTTATCACGAATGGATCGAGCGCTTCGACACGGTCGATCGGGAACGTGTCACGCGAGATGTGCGGCAGTTGCGCGCACAGCCGCTGATCTCAGTATTGCTGCCGGTTTATAATCCGGATCTGGAAGTGCTCGAAGCGGCGATCTATTCGATCGAGCGGCAAATTTATGAGCGGTGGGAACTTTGCATTGCCGACGACGCCTCGACCAATCCGAAGGTCCGGCCGTTTCTCGAACACCGTGCGCGTGAGGACAGCCGGATCAAACTGATCTTTCGCGAGCGGAACGGTCATATTTCGGCCTGCACCAACTCCGCGCTCGGACTTGCCACCGGTGAGTGGTGCGCTCTGCTCGACCAGGACGACGCCTTTTCGGAGAACGCGCTCGCCTTCGTCGCGATGGAAATCGACCAGCACCCTGATGCGGGCGTGATTTATTCCGATGAAGACAAGATCGATCAGGCCGGTGCGCGGTCGAATCCGTTCTTCAAGACCGATTGGAATCCCGAACTATTTCTCGGTCAAAATTACATCAATCATCTCGGCGTTTATCGCACCGAGCTGCTGCGTTCGATCGGAGGATTCCGGGAAGGGCTCGAAGGTTCGCAGGATTACGATCTTGCTCTGCGCTGTGTGGAACGCCTGCAACCGTCGCAGGTGCGACACATCCCGCGGATCCTCTACCACTGGCGCGCCGTTGCCGGCAGTCTGGCCGCAGTCCCCGATGCGAAACCGTATGCGAAGGAAGCGGCGCGCCGTGCGATCGGCGGCCATCTGCAACGAAGCGGGATCGCGGCCCGCGTGGAGCCGTGTCCGGAGAATGCCGAATCTCACCGCGTCACCTACGAAATCCCGGATCATCCGCCGCCGCTGGTTTCCATCGTCATTCCGACGCGCGACCGGGTCGAGTTATTGCAACAATGCCTCACGAGTATTCGAGAGCGCACAGATTATCCATCGATCGAGTTGATTATCGTCGATAACAGTTCCACCGAGACGGCGACGCTGAAGTTCTTGCAAGAGATTGAGCAACAACCGGACACGCGAGTGGTGCGCGATTCTGCCGCTTTCAATTTCAGCCGTTTGATTAATCGCGGCGCCGCGGCCGCGAAGGGCGACGTGCTGGCCTTTCTGAACAATGATGTCGAAGCGAAGGAACCCGGCTGGCTGCGCGAGATGGTTAGCCACGTGATGCGCGCCGGGGTCGGCGCCGTCGGCGCGCGGCTGTGGTATCCGAATGGAACACTTCAACACGGCGGGGTAATCCTCGGGCTGGGCGGTGTGGCCGGCCACGCCTTTACCGGCGTCCCCCGCGGCCACGCCGGTTATTTCAACCGCGCGTGGCTCCAGCAAAATTGTTCAGCCGTGACCGCCGCGTGCATGCTTGTGCGCAGGGAGGTTTTCGAAAAGGCCGGGGGCTTCGATGAAGAAAATCTCGCGATTAGTTTCAATGACGTGGATTTTTGTTTACGCCTAAGGGCCGCCGGTTTCCAAAATGTTTGGACACCGTCTGCAAGCCTGATTCACCATGAATCAGCTTCCCGCGGCCATCAATACACGCGCGAGGAGCAGGTGCAGTTCGTCGCCGAGGCGGCGTACGTGCAACGGAAGTGGGGCCGGGAGCTGCTCTCCGATCCTTTCTACAACCCGAACCTGTCGCTCAACTTGCCAGGCTTCGAGCTGGCGGTTCCACCGCGATTGCCGGAATACGCCACTTCTTATGGAACCGCGGTTTGTTTTTCACGCTGATTCCATCAGGCCGGCCTCGGGGCTCCGGCTTACTCTCTTTTCGCCTGCAACCAGAGCTTTTTTCGGACGTCCGGGAGTGCTGGCACCTCGCGATCGTATTCGTTAGGCAATTCATTGGTGGCGCTTGGCCAGGACCGGAATTCAAGTTTTGTTCCGGGGGGAAGATTCAGTTCCGCGCGCAAGAGGGGCTCAAATAATTTCAAATCCCACCCAACGAATTCCTGGCTCAGCACTCCGAGCGGAACATTGGGAATCGCAAGATCCGCCTTCCGGCATTCCCGAGCCATCGTCACTACCGATTGCCATGCGGAAGCGTGAGAGATCATCGAACGCGGAAACACCTTTGGATACACCTCCGCCGCATAATGGAACTGGCCGATAACCGCACAAAGGCCGAGGCCTGCATTCAAGAGCGCGCCCAGGAGGATCGGCGCGGAAGAGAAAAGGAAAAGCACTTCGCTCATCAGCCCCGCCAGGGCAAAGGTGCCCGGAATGAGATAACGGGAACCGGTCAGGTAGTCCGCGAATCCCAGCACCGATGGCTCATGCCATTGCCGAACCGCGGCCAGTGCAGTCATGGTCAAGAACGAGATTGAGGCAAATGTTTGCAGGACGAACCTGGCCCGATTCGCCGTCGTCGGTTCGTTCCGACAGCGGAGGAATGCGGCGCTGATGAGAAACCCAAAGCCGAGGAGGAGGGCGAGGCCGTAGGGCCAGTCCTGCGCGATCTGCGCTGCAGTTGGCGCGGGGACGCTCGTACTGAAGAGAGTGCGCAAAGTTGCAAAAGCAAAATTGGGAATGAAGCCGAGAAAGGCCTTCAGGAAGGGGATGAACTGCCAGGCGGGCGCTGCACTGATGTCTTCGACCAGGAGAAGTTTGACGGAAAGGATCGCGTGAAGCGCCGCCAGGGCGATCATGCTCAGGAAAGGGCCCGTTATCCTTGGGACTTCCGATGAGTGGCGACCCCGAGTTCCGAGAAAAATTCCACCGAGCCCGGCTGCCGTCCCTGCCACGGTCGCCACGCCCAACCCCAAAAACTGCAACGAAACATAGGCCGTCCCCGCGGCCAGCCAGGGCCATTTTGTTTCGGCCGGAAGCCTCGCCATTTGCACCAGTCCCAGCAGGGCCGTGACCGTAAAGAGAAGCCAGAAGAGTTGCAGGATCATGTAGGGCCACGCGATGAAGTCCCGCATTTGCGCTTGAAAGATCAGAACGGCGGTGAGGCCGATAGCGGCGAGGCTGGCCTTCGGCTTGCCTAACTGAAGCGCGTAGCCGCTGTTGCGCACCAACACGAATAGCGTAGCGGCGAGCAACGCCAGGACGATAATCTGGCGCCACTTCCAAAAACCCTCGTGCGTCCCGGCCAGCTTCGCGGTTTCAAATTCAGCCAGAAAACCAAGCGGCGCGTAGTGTCCCTTGAAACTCATCGTCACCACCGTTTTTTCGAAGGAGTGCCGGATGGCCGGAGCGGAATGGGAAAGAAACAAATACCATCCGCTCTCCGCGCGCAGGAAATTGATTTCGGTGTGTTGATAAACGCACGCCGTCAGGAGCCACCAAAAGAGAAAAATACCCGCGAACGCGCGGATCTTGGAAGACCTCGATGCCGGCGCGCCGTCTTCTCGTGCGGTGCTCGGGAAGAGCTGAAGGAATTTTGGCACGGGGAGACGCTAAGGGAAACAGAGCCGGTTTGCGTTTTCAAGGCCTCCTTTCCCGCAGGCTTAGCGAATTACGCTTTGTTTTTCCCGGCGCCGCGCCCGATGCTCGGCCAAATGCGGCGGACGAAAATTATCTGCACGCTCGGACCGGCGACGAGCAAAACCGAGACGCTTCGTCTAATGATGAGCGCGGGAGCGGATGTGTTCCGCCTGAACATGAGTCACGCGGAGCACTCCTGGGTGCGCGAGATCGTGCCGCGCCTCCGCAGGATCGCGGCAAAGATTCCGCGGCCGGTGGCAATTCTTCTCGATACTCAGGGACCCGCGATTCGCACCGGCGAACTGAAGACGGATTTGCAATTGAAACCGGGCGACATCGTCGAGTTCACCGTTCGCGGCGCAAAGAGCGAGGAAAAATATTCCGTCGACGTTAATTACGATGGCCTGATCAACGACATCTCGGTCGGCGACATCGTCCTGGTCGATAACGGCGTTATGCGGCTTCTCGTCCTGGAAAAAAGGCGCAACCGGATTCGCTGCAAAGTGCTTACGCCGGGCACGCTCGGCTCCCGCCGCCACATTAATCTCCCCGGTGTGCGCGTGAATCTGCCTCCGCTCACGAAAAAGGATCTCGCGGATGTTGCCTTGGGCGTGGAACTCGAGGTGGATTTCATAGCGCTCAGTTTCGCGCGGCAGCAGAGCGATCTGGAGCAACTCCGCGGTGTCGTGAAGAAGCTGGGCGGCACTGCGCAGATCGTGGCAAAGATCGAAGACCAATCCGCGGTGCGGCAGATCGATGAGATGATTGACGCGGCCGACGCCGTCATGATCGCGCGGGGGGATCTCGGGATCGAATGTCCGATGGAAGAATTGCCTATCATCCAGCGGCGCATCGTGAAGCGGTGTCTGCGGATCGGCAAGCCGGTCATCGTGGCCACCCACATGCTCGAATCGATGATCGAAAATCCGGTGCCGACCCGGGCGGAAATCACGGACGTAGCCAATGCCGTCTTCGAGCAGGCGGACGCGATCATGCTCAGCGGCGAAACCAGCGTCGGCCGCTATCCGGTGGAATGCGTGAAAGTTTTCGATCGCGTCGCGCGCCGGATCGAGCGCAGTGGCGGCGCGGGTTACGGGGTGGATGCGATCCTCGATAATAACCGGGAAAAAATGGTGGCATCCGCAGTCGTTCTCGCCAATTCATTGGACCACGCGAAGATCGTCGTCTTCACCCATCATGGGACGATGGCGCGATATGTTTCAAATATGCGGCCGGAAAACGCCCCGATCTTTGCGTTTACTTCAAGCCAGCAGGTTTACCGGCAGCTCGTGCTCTGCTGGGGAACGCACCCGATTCGGATCGAGTTTACGGACGATCCCAAAAACACCGTGGAAGCGGCGTTAAAGCATTTGCGCGATAAGAAGTTGACGGAGCCGGGGAATAATTTGGTCATCCTGACCGATATGGTGGCCAGCGGCCTCAAGGTGGATTCGGTGCAGCTGCGCGAGGCGAAGTAACGAAAAACGCGCGGACGGTTTCCCATCCGCGCGTTTTCGGAAGCACGTCCCTCCGAGCCTTAAACTTCTACCGGCAATTCCACATCCACCGGGCGCTCCTTTTTGCTGAGCGCGCGGCGCAATTTCGAGAGCGCAATGTTCTGCAACTGGCGAATCCGCTCGCGCGTCACGCCGAATTTCTTCCCAACTTCCTCGAGGGTTTTCGGTTTGCCGCCGTCGAGGCCGAAACGGGAGAAAATGATCTTCCGCTCCCGATCGTCCAGCACATCGAGCAAGCCGCCCACTTCGTTGCGGAGATTTTTGTCGCGGAGCAATTCGAAAGGCGTCTGCGCTTCTTCGTCGCCGACGATTTCGCCGAATTCCGTTGAATCATCATCGCTGATCGGTGCATCGAGGGAGGCCGGACGGATCGATACGGTCTTGAGCTGTGAAACTTTGCCGCTGGCGATGCCGATCTCTTCGCCGAGCTCGTCATCCGTCGGCTCGCGACCGAGTTCTTCACTCATCTGGAGCGAGACGCGGCGCATCTTGGAAATCTTGTCCACCAGATGGACGGGCAGGCGAATGGTCTTGCTTTGGTTCGCGAGCGCGCGCTTGATCGATTGCTTGATCCACCACGCCGCGTAGGTGCTCAGCTTTCCGCCTTTGGCCGGATCGAAGCGCTCCACCGCCTTCATCAAACCGATATTGCCCTCGGAAATCAGATCCAGCAGGGGGAGCCCGAGGTTCGCGTAATCATGCGCGATCTTGACCACGAGCCGCAGGTTTGAACGGATCATGAGAGCCCGCGCTTCGCGGTCGCCCTTTTTGATCTTCGCCGCCAGCTCGATCTCCTGGTCGGGAGTGAGCAGGGGAATCTGCCCGATCTCGCGCAGGTAAATTTTTATGCCAGTATCGCTATCTTCAGCAGCCATATAACTTTTCATGAAAAGGGTAGAAAGGGAGGGGGTGTGCCAACAAGATTCCCGCGGTTACGTCATGCGGGCGCTTGTAGACTTCTTCTTTTAGCATTCTACAAAGTAGTTAACAACGTTAAATATCGCACTTCTGACAGAGTTTGGACGGGTCTTGTTCAATATTTGTGGCATAGGCCTTTAGTCCTATCCGGAGCCGCCCCTAGCCACGGCCATGGCGGCGATCTGGGCTCCTCCGTTGGTCTCCCGCTCACTTTTTTCGGGGAGAGACTGCTGGCCACTCTCAAAGCCCAGTCCAACGCCGAGCCCAAAGTCGTCTCCGCCGCAAAAGTGGAAAAACATTGGGCTCGTTACCGCGGTAAATTCGCCGGACAATTCTGGAACACAGGCATTCTGACTGTGCGGCCAGCGGACGTGTTGGCTGCAAAATTCAGCGGCGAACGCTTTCGGGGCTGACCGGACAGACTGCAAGTCTGTGTTCCGTCCAGACCTTATGTGTCCATTTTATTCCGCGAGATTTTCCTCCTGGTCGGGCGTAACGCGAAGGACATGAAGCAAGAAAGAACTCGTGCGGGTGTGGCTGTGGATTGCGCTTTTCGCAAGGGCGTTTCTCTGCCACGCTTTTCTCTCCCCCCATGCTGGCCAAGATTTATTCTGCCGCGGTTTATGGCGTCGATGCCTATGAAGTCGAAATCGAAGTCAACGGCGCTGGCGGTAATCCGAACATCATCATCGTCGGCTTGCCAGATACGGCGGTGAAAGAAAGCCGCGACCGCGTCACGACTGCCATCAGCAACAGCGGTTATTTCTGGCCGCGCGGCCGGACGACGATCAATCTCGCTCCAGCCGACATCAAGAAGGAAGGACCAAGCTTCGATCTGCCCATCGCGCTCGGCATGATCGCAGTCAGCGAAGAGCTGGATAGTGCTCTTTTCGAGAAATTCAGCTTCGTTGGTGAGCTGGCGTTGAACGGCGCGGTCCGTGCCGTGAAAGGGGTCTTGCCCGTTGCCTTGGAAGGGCGGCGTCGCGGCAAGCAAGCGATCTTCGTCCCAGAGGCGAACGCGCACGAAGCGGCCATGGTAAAAGGCATCGACGTCTATGGCGTTCAAAATCTCCGGCAAACCTTCGAATTCATCCGCGGCGAAGCGACGATGGAGCCGACTCCGGGCGATCTCACTTCATTTTTCGAAACGCATCAAACTTACGAAGTCGATTTCAGCGACGTGAAAGGGCAGGGGCACGTGAAGCGCGCGATCGAAGTCGCCGTCGCGGGCGGCCACAATCTGCTTATGATCGGCCCGCCCGGTTCCGGGAAATCGATGCTGTCGAAGCGCATCCCCACCATCATCCCGCCGATGTCCCTCGAAGAAGCGATCGAGAGCACCAAGATCCACAGCATTTCCGGCATGCTCAGCGGCGAACAGGCGTTCGTTTCGACGCGGCCATTCCGTTCGCCGCACCACACCATTTCCGATGTCGGTTTGCTCGGCGGCTCCGCCATTCCCGCGCCGGGCGAAGTCAGTCTCGCCCATCACGGCGTTCTCTTTCTCGACGAACTACCCGAATTCAAACGCTCCACGCTCGAAGTGATGCGACAGCCGCTGGAAGACGGGAAAGTCACGATTTCGCGCGCCGCTGGCAGCGTCACCTTCCCTTCCGAGTTCATGCTGGTGGCGGCGATGAATCCATGCCCGTGCGGCTACTTCGGCGATCTAAAACGCGAATGCCGCTGCGGCCCGCTCCAGGTCACGCGTTATCGCCAAAGAATTTCCGGACCGCTGCTCGATCGCATCGATCTCCACATCGAAGTCCCCGCCGTGGAATACCGAGATATCTCGAGCACCAAGTCCGAAGAAGGCTCCGCTGCGATTCGCGATCGCGTCGGCCGCGCGCGCGAGCGACAACAATCGCGCTTTCTTTCCGACAAGAAAATCAACTGCAACGCCCGGATGGGCCCGCGCCAGATCAAACAACACTGCAAACTCAGCGACGAATCACAGGAGCTGATCCGCGTGGCAATGACGGAGTTAAACCTCAGCGCCCGCGCCTACGACCGCATCCTGAAAGTCTCCCGCACCGTCGCCGATTTGGAGTCCAGCGAAGAGATTACTACCGAACATGTGAGCGAAGCGATCCAGTATCGCACCTTCGACCGGACGCTCTGGGTCTAGTTTAAGATGCGAACCCTGGTGCCCTCCAGATGCCCTAGGACGAAGCTACCTTGAGCAGTGATTGACTTCTGTCGCGCGCCCAGGTACACCCTGAAGTCGAAATCAAGAAACCCCTGGAAAAGGAAACTTATGCCTAAATCCAAAGCTGGTGCGTGTGTTTCCGTCGCCAACGGTGGCGTCGGAGAATCCGGAGCCTCGTCGTTTCTGTTGCACAAGGCCAAAGCGAAGATCCAAAAGCTAATGGTCTTGAAGAATGTTAAGTCCAGTCTTTGCCCCAACACAGGGGCGGTCGGGATGCTCGTGGTGAATGGCAACCCTGTGGCCCAAGGCAACCTCACCAAAGCCGGCAGTTCGATTCAGACTCCGGGCACGGTAAAATCCGGCGATGTCGTCGTCGCGATTGTTCACACCGTCCCGCTCTTCAATAATATCAACTGCATCCGCCTCGGTGAACTGAGCGTCGAGCTGCGCGAATGTGATCTGGTTTGAGCCGCGCGTGCGCGACGAAGTTTAGCGATCACCGCCCATCGCCGATGGTCTGACCAACAGGTTAGGCTTACCATCTCGCGTGTAGCGGGCCGCGTGACGTCCACTTTCGGGTTCATGCTCGTAGCGGCGATAAATTCATGTCCCTGCGGCTACTTCGGCGATTTAAAACGCGAATGCCGCTGCGGCCCTGTCCAGGTTCAGCGTTACCGCCAGCGCATTTCCGGGCCGCTCCTCGATCGCATCGATCTCCATATCGAAGTTCCCGCCGTCGAATACCGCGACATTTCGAGCACGCGCACCAAAGAAAATTCCGCCGCGATCCGGGAACGCGTCCAGCGCGCCCGTGAAAAACAGCAGACCCGTTTTCATCCGACGCGAAAGTGAATTGCAATGCCCGGATGAGCCCGCGACAGATCAAACAACACTGCAAACTCACCGACGAATCACAGGAGTTAATCCGTGTCGCCATGACGGAACTGAATCTCAGCGCGCGAGCCTACGATCGCATCCTGAAAGTCTCCCGTACGGTCGCCGATTTGCAGTCGAATGATAAAATCACCACCGAACATGTGAGCGAAGCGATCCAATATCTTACTTTCGATCGGACTCTCTGGGTTTGATACAGAAACGCCACCGCAAAGTATTTTTCAAGCTCGACTTCCTCAAACCTAATTTGGAAGATAGTTGTTCGTACAACCCCAGCCCCCAGGACGATTCATCTTTCACCCTCATTGTCGCAAGTCCCTAAAAAGGAGAAAAAGCATGTCTGACCTGAATCAAGACCTTGAGATGTTACGCAAGCTTAATGAAAGCCGCAGGCATGCGAAAGAACTTCGGAAACAAGCCCTCCGTCCGCTCAAACAGATAAAACTTAAGAAGAACCAGCGCGGTAAAACGGGCCGTCGGATTAAGTACCAATATGAAGACAAAGATAAGGATAAGGAGAGCAATTGGATTGATTTTGAAAGGTGGGTAGCGGCTGCGGACGACGTCGAAATTGCTCTTCTCGTTAAGGTTCAAAGTCATCGCGAGATAAGCGAAAATGAAAGTGAAAATAGTAGGCTTATCAATGCTTCACCTACGCTTAAAAAGGTGTTGGAAGAACTCGACCTTAACCAATTGCTACCGCCGCCAGAAGAAGCAGAAAATAGTTCATCATTTCCTGTTTTACTTGCCGCACGCGCGATGCAGGCACTTGTCAGTCGCGCCGAAACTGTTTTCGAGCCCGCTACGATGTATTGTTATTACCGCATCATCCGAGAGCTTTATGGCGTCGCGCAACCGAACTGGACGGTCGGCGCGGCCCGCGCCGGCATCGGCGGCACCACTTCAGCGTTCGTCACGAATGAATGTATCCGAGCAATTTTTGCTTTCGAGAGAGCCCTTCAGCGGACCTACACATATTTTAAGCAGACGCGCATCTTCTGCGAATATTTTTATTCTTTGTATAACATAATCAAACAATGGGACATCCAACCCGATACTCCCTTATATAACTGGGCTAATAAGTCCATAGAGGCAATGTGGCTCGACTGTCAGATCGCCACTAACCCGCGTAACCGCGAAATGGCCTTGTTCCACTCGGAAAGACGGGGCGGGGAGAACGCATTATTGTTGCGAGATCTGCCAAACGAAGAGGGATCCTCTTGCATTCAACGTACACTCAAATATTTCGAGACTCTGCCGACAAATCTGCAAGATGCTGTACAGAATCTGTTCAAGAATCTTCAGGCAGTGGAACGCATGATTAGAAGTTTTCGTGCGACTGAAGTGCCAAAGAGAAAAGAAATAACGAAGCGTGTAAAAGAGGAACAAAAAAGAAAACAGGAAAGAGCGAGTGAGGAAAAGCTAGCCAGACTCCATCGCACCGAGACAGCTCATTTATTTGCGTTGAGGACTATTCAGAATGCCGTCGTCAGTGCCCGCAGCCTGCGGCAGATTGTGAAGAATCCAGAGATCGGGAGAGGAAAAGGAAATGAACGGCATGAAAAGATCCTCGACGATATGACCAAAAAATTCTACACGATCACGCGTAGCGTTCATCATGTTTTGGAGCCGTCCAAACAGTATTTAAAGTTGGTCCTCCATCGTGAGTTGGCGGCTCCGCCGGCGACGTTCGACGCCGGGGAATTAGTGTTCGCCGCCACATCCTACGGCGCTATTAACAATTGGCGGTTGGATGACAGACTTTCCAGAGCTTGCGAGTTGCTGGTCAATTCCTTACCGGATACCGGGCGGTTGCCAACCAAGCGCCCCTTTCATGCCGAGCGGCGTGGTTACCGAACAATTCCGATTGGCTGCGAGATGACACGTGCGTTGGCAACGTTGCTGCAAAAAACCAGCTATGTTTTTGACGCAAAATTTGTCAACAGAATGCTGGGCATCTTCGAGGAGAACTTCGCCGAATTGCATGAAAGCACTGCTGAAAAAAAGCTGATCGGATGGAATTTCGAGGGCGCTCCCGACCCTGACAAACCAGCCGTGTGGGTGACGGCAGTATCCGTCCTAGCTCTGGACAGGATCGTCCGCATGCTCAACACACGCATCAACGAAGTCGTCCTCGCGCATTTCGATGTTACGAAGCCCGAAAGGCCGCATACACAGCTAACGCTCCGGGACCTGATTTATTCAGACTACGCTCTGGTAAAGAAGGATTTTCACAAAGATGAAGAAAAGTTCACGGCTATCCATCTGCAAAAAGCTCGCGCGCATGTGATGCGGGCGACATTGCCGAAACGATACCGAGAGGATAACAGAAACTTTTCGACAATTTACTACGGCCCGCCGCACACGGGCAAAACCACACTCGCCGAATCCCTCGCGCTGAGCGCGAAAGTGCCACTTCTGAGACTTTCACCGGGCGATCTAATCTTGCAAGGACAGGAATTGATAGAAGGGCGCGCCCATGATGTTTTCGAGGCGCTCTCGATGTTAACGCAATGCGTCATTATTTTCGATGAGTTCGAGCCGGTTCTGAAAAATCGGGGCAATGAGAGCAAATCACCTCAGGATAGTCTCCGCGAGCGTTCGCAAGACGAATTAAAGCGAATTGGAGATGACTTACATAGGCTTAGCGAAAAGAACGGTTTGAATCGGAGTGGCGATGCCTCTCGTAGCAGCGGAGGAATTGAGCTAAAGCGGATTGGCGAAGCCTTACATAGACTCAGCGAAAAGAACGAATTGAAACTGGATGGCGATGACTCACGTAGCAGCGTAGGAATCGACCTGAAGCGGATTGGTGAAGCCTTACACAGACTCAGCGAAAAGAACGAATTGAAGATGACTGGGGATGCCTCACGTAGCAGCGTAAGAATCGACCTAAAGCGGATTGGCGAAGCCTTACGTAGACTTCACGAAAAGAACGAATTGGAGCGAATTGGCGATGCCCTACATAGCATCAGCGAAAAGGAAGACCCCAAATTTAGGTTCGTTCTAGGGGGAATGCTACCCAAACTCATTAAACTGCATGACTCCGCAGAAAAACAGTCGTTCGCGTATTGTTTAGGAACGAACTACTTGGCGGAGATTGACCCGGCGGCAAAGCGCAAAGGACGTTTCGACAAAAAGATTCCTGTTTACAAGCCGGACGCGCTTTCTCGCGCCGGGGCGCTGCTTTACTGGTTGAGCCAAGCGAAAAAAACCAAGAAAACACTTAGGCCTCTTAAGAAAACGGACGACAAAAAGCCGACCGAGGAACAGGTTGTTTCTGAAATCCAACGATTTACGAAAATTATCGGCAGAACAATCGGACAACCTGCTGACCGTATAAGCAAATTTGTTAAGACCAAGAAGAGTGAAGATGGTAAGGGTGATCCGACGGCGACGTTGAATTACATTCGCGGGATGAAGAGGAAAGGCCTGCCAAAAGAATTAAAAACGCCGCGAGAAAGCCTCGATGATTTGAAAAAAGAAACCTCCCTAGCTGCGTTCCTTGATGAAGAGGAGAACGAAAAGGAGCAACGCGAATGGATACATATGTACGAAGGGCGTTTTGTGGAGACCGCAAAAAGTATTTATGAGCAAACCAGAAAGAACAAAAGCATCGAGCGTTTGAACGAATGCTTAAGCTTTGAGGGAGTTGAAGCAGAAAAGGCCGCGAAACGCTGTTAGATGGCACCGACCGGCCTCTCCTTTCTTATCTAAGTCGTCCTCGCGCCGACTGTGAGTCGCAGGTCAGCTTTTATTACGACATGAAGGTCATCGGCAAGGCGCTGGATAAGAATTCGACCTCTTGTGAGATCGCTCGCAGGATCTCGGAGCCGCAGGGATTTGCGCCGATTTCTGGCGAATTAAATCTCTGCGTCGCGGTGCTCGTTTAATTGACAGCGCGCGCGAAACGCCGTTCATCACTTAACCGATGAGCAGGATCTTGATCGCGGATGACCAGAACGATGTGCTGGAGGCGTTGCGCATTTTGCTCAAGGGTGAAGGACATCAGACGGACGCGGTGACTTCTCTCGCGGGGGTGTTTCAGGCGCTCGAGAAAAAGGATTACGCGCTGCTGATCATGGACCTGAATTATACGCGGGACACGACTTCGGGGCAGGAAGGTCTCGAGGTGATTCCGAAGATTCAGGCGCTCGATAATACGCTGCCGATCGTGGTCATGACGGCTTGGGCGACGATCGATCTGGCGGTGGAAGCGATGAAGCGGGGGGCGCGTGATTTTATTCCGAAGCCGTGGGATAACGATCGGTTGCTCGCGATCGTGCGCACGCAGATCGAGCTGGCGGGCGCGTTGCGAAAAGGGCGCCGGCTGGAAGCGGCGAATCAACTCTTGCGCGGCAACGCGCCGCATCTGATCGCGGAGTCGCCGCGCATGCGGCCGGTGCTCGAGTTGATCTCACGCGTCGCGCCGTCTGATGCGAACGTGCTCATCACCGGGGAAAATGGGACTGGGAAAGGGTTGGTGGCGCGGGCGCTGCATGCGCTTTCGTCGCGCGCATCGCACAGCATGATCACCGTGAACATGGGCGGGTTGTCGGAGGGCATTTTCGAGAGCGAATTGTTCGGGCATGTGAAGGGCGCATTCACGGACGCGAAAACGGATCGGGCGGGGCGGTTCGAGCTGGCGGATGAAAGCACGCTCTTTATGGATGAGATTGCGAACGTGCCGATGAATCAGCAGGCGAAACTGCTGCGGATGATCGAGACCGGCGAGTTCGAGCGGGTTGGTTCGTCCAAGACGTTGCATGCGAATGTGCGGATCGTCTCTGCGACGAACGCCAACCCGCATGAGGAGGTAGCGGCGGGCCGGTTCCGCCAGGACCTTCTTTTCCGCCTGAACACGATAGAGATCGCGTTGCCGCCGCTGCGGGAGCGGCGTGAAGACATCATGCTCCTGGCGAACAGTTTTCTGCGTCAGCACGCGAAGCGGTACCGCAAGACCCTGACCGGATTCGAGGAAGCGGCGCGTGACGTTCTGATGCAGCACCAATATCCCGGAAATGTGCGTGAGCTGGATCACGTGGTGGAGCGGGCGGTCCTGATGACGCAAGGGCAGCAGGTGAAAGCGAACGATCTTGGCCTAACGAGCGGAACAACGGATTCGCCGCGGCTTGAGGACATGAGCCTGGAGGAAGTGGAATCGTTTCTGATCAAGAAAGCGCTTTCACGTTTTGATGGAAATGCTCGCAAGGCGGCGGAAGCACTGGGGCTGAGCCGCAGCGCGTTCTATCGCCGGTTGCAGCAGTATGGGCTTTGATTGGGTAGCGCGCGCGTCTCGCGTGCTGGCGATCGCGTCCTCGCGATCGCGGACTTTCCTTCTGCCTATCCATTTTTGTGCGAGCGATGCTCGGCTGGAAGTTCGTTTTTGGGAGACGCAAAAACCAGCACGCGAGACGCGTGCGCTACCCGGGCCATTGATCGAACGGGCATGAAGTCGATCAAGAAGTTGCGGCAGCGGATCACGCACGAAGGCCGGCTGACCTGGCTGACGCTTTCCGCCGCGGCGCCCGCCGTCATCGTGGCGCTCGCGCTCCTTTGGTTTGGCGATCACACGCCCAAAGTCCAGTGGACTTTGACGCTCCTGATCGCCGCCCTTGGGCTCGGTTTCATTTTAAGCGCGCGTGAACACGTCATTCGCCCGCTCCAAACGATGACGAACCTGCTCGCCGCCCTGCGGGAAGGCGATTATTCGATTCGCGCCCGCGGCGCACGCGTGGACGATGCCCTCGGCGAAGCTTTGCTCGAGATAAATGCCCTCGGCGAAACGCTGCGTCGCCAGCGCCTCGGTGCGTTCGAAGCGACCGCGTTGCTCCGAACCATCATGGCGGAAATCGACGTGGCGGTTTTCACTTTCGATCCTGAGCGGCGTTTGCGGCTAGTTAATCGCGCCGGAGAAAACCTGCTCGGACAGCCGATGGACAAACTTCTTGGCCGGCGCGCTCGCGATATTGGCTTGGACGTTTGTTTGGACGCGAACGAAGACGCGCCGCTGACGCTCACTTTTCCCGGCGGCTCCGGACGCTGGGGTGTGCGAAGAAGTTCTTTCCGCGAACGAGGTTTGCCGCATGAGCTGCTGGTCTTGACGGACCTCAGCCGCACTCTCCGCGAGGAAGAGCGCAATGCCTGGCAACGGCTCGTGCGCGTGATCGGTCATGAGATGAATAACTCGCTCGCGCCGATCAAGTCCATCGCCGGCAGTCTGGAAACATTGATCCGCCGCGACCCGCCACCCGCCGATTGGCGGGATGACGCGCGCAGTGGATTGAACATCATCGCGACTCGCGCCGAATCGCTCAGCCGTTTCATGCAGGCCTACGCGCGCTTGGCGCGCCTGCCTCCTCCGCAAAAGGAAAACATCGACCTGGGCGAACTCGTTAGGCGCGTGGCGAGCTTGGAGACCCGCATTCCGGTGCGGGTCGTTCCCGGACCGGATTTAGTGGTCGAGGGGGATGCTGCGCAATTGGAGCAGCTGCTGATCAACATTCTGCATAACGCCGCCGAAGCGTCGATCGAAACTGCCGGGACTGTGGTCACAGGCTGGCGCGATTTAACGGACTGCGTCGAAGTATTTGTGCGGGACACCGGGCCGGGCATCATGAACCCGACAAATTTGTTCGTCCCGTTCTTCACTACGAAACCCGGCGGATCGGGGATTGGTCTGGCGTTGAGCCGGCAGATCGCGGAAGCGCATGGCGGATCTTTGACTCTGGCGAATCGCAGCGGGCCAGGTTGCGAGGCCCTCTTGCGGTTGCCGAAATAATGCGTTGGAGCGGACTCGCTGAGGTGAGTCCGGACGTGCGGAAGGAGGTCCCTCCGAAAGGCCTCCGAACGCGATTATATCTGTACGCCTATCTTGATGAGCTTGAGCATCGGTTTAACAATCGGAGCAATAAGTTTCTGTTCCGCAACACGCTCTTGAAATTGGTGAAGGCTGATAAGTTGCCATACGCGGAACTTACGAAGCAGGTGGCGGCGTAGGGGGGGCGGTGCGTGGTAAATGACGCATAAGGCCTAGCCGCTCCTGCTCTTTCTCCCATTCTTCA
>Ga0193744_1000017_pt1 | contig 84202 bp, 75 predicted proteins | sample L1a1metaG_FD_143056 | JGI IMG/M metagenome (GOLD analysis project Ga0193744, IMG submission 143056) | Soil microbial communities from a riparian zone of the East river system, Colorado, United States - L1a1 | ecosystem: Environmental > Terrestrial > Soil > Riparian zone | place: USA: East River...
TGGCGCTGTAGCGGGAGAAGCGGAAGATTTCCTCGAACTGATCGACCACGATCAAGAGCGCGCAGCTATTGGCTCCTTCCGCCGAGAGACGGCCGCGAACGAGATCGCCCAAGCCCTGTGTGCTCGAGTGCAAGACTCCTTCCACGAGCGAGCGCGGATCGCCCGATTCATCCGTCGCGCACGCCCCGGCGGCGAGAAGCGCGGCGGCAAGGTTGCGAATCGGCTGGTTCCGCGGCTGAAGCCGCGCGATCCGCCATTCGCGCTGACCGGTCGGAAGCAAACCACCGTGCAGACCCGGGAAGACCCCGGCGTTTATGAGCGACGATTTCCCACAGCCGGAGACACCGACGATGGCGATGAAGTGTTCGTGGCCGAGTCGCGCCAGGATCTCGTCCGTCTGTCCGTCCCGGCCAAAAAACAACTGCGATTCATCCTGCTGGAACGGACGCAGACCCGGGTAAGGATTCTTCATCGCAACGAATCCCACCACGCCCCTGCGGCAACGGAATCGAAGACGCCGCCTGGCGTGATGACCGCGGAGCCCAGCGCATCGGCGAGAGCGCCCTTGAAAGGCCGGCCATCGCCCGAAAAGCAATAACCAATTTTTCGTTTCGGCGGGCCGGGGTTCGCGATCAAAGAAGCTTGTTTTGCCGCCATCCAGCCTTCGCTGCTGTCGCCGGAAAACAAGATGACTGTGGTCGCGGCCGCCAACCGCGCAGCTTCCCGTTGCCGGAGCTGGGCGGGCTCGCCGCTGAACTCGCTCTTCGCGAAAGTGCCCCCGGCCTGCCGCAGCCATTCCTCCATGGCAGCGAGGACGGGATGCGCGTCGTCGCAGAGATCGTGCAGGACGAAAACGGGCGCGGTGTTTTTCGTCCCCGCTTTCGCGGCGTCGCGGCGGGTCTCCTGGGCCGCCAGCCAATCCCGGAGCTCGGCTTTGAGCCGCGGAAATTCGGTGCGTCGGAATTCAAGGCCCTGCCGGGTGAGCGTACCGGCAATCAGCTCCTTCGCGAAGTTGCTGCTGGGCGCTTCCGGATTAGCCGGACACCAGGCGAGCAGAGGAAGCTTCACGGGATCGCACTTTTCCAACGCGACTTGAAACTCAGTTTCACATGCCTGCACTTGGGCGCCGCCCAACGCGGGCATGGGCTCGTTGCCGACGGGAAAAATGCAGCAATCCGCCTGGTCCAATAGCTCGCCGACCACACGGCGAAACTCTTCCGCGTCGCTCGGTAACGCCTCGCGCGGGAGGACTTCGTAGCCGCGATCTTTCAGCTCCGTGCGCAGGCCAATGTATCGAAATTGCAAATCGGGCGCGGGACTGGCGAGGTAAACGATGCCGCGCTGAGGAGGCGGTTTCGCATCGAGAGCCTGCGTGATGTCTTTGGCCAGCTCCGTCAGGAGTTGCCGGTAAGCCGCAGCGTGAGGCGTCGCGGGATCGGGCTCGAAGGGAATCACGTCCAGCGCCGCGTCCGATCGTCGCAGGAAGAATTCGTAGAGCTTTCCATCGGTGAAACCTGGCGGCAATTCTTCGCGCGCGACTGGTGTGCGAAAAACCCGGAAAACGCGCCGTTGCCATTCGCCGAGAGCCGGTTCACCGAGAGCGCGGCTGCGAAAGCGCTCCAGTTCTTCCGGACACCAATCCGAGCGAATGTAAGATCGCGATAAGACCGGAATGAGCATCGTGCTGCGGCCGAGCGCATCGTAAACATCGGTGGAGAGCTGGAAGTTCCCCCGCATATCGGTGGCGTCGCGCCAGACCGCGGTCTTGCGTCCGCGAAAGAGCCGGATGAGCGCCGAGAGCTCCCGGGAAAAATGACCCACCCAGGTGAGTTTTTTCTTCTCTTCATCCACCAGCTCGACCTCGGTGTTATCAGCCCAACAGTAGCTGACGAAAATTTCGTACGGATCGGTCGCCATGGTCAGGTATTTGGAATTGGCATGTTGGCGGCAGGCAAAGGCTCGAGCAGGTTGCGGCCCAGCGCTTCGAACCAATCCTCGACCTTCACCTCTTTCGAATCGGCAAGGTCATTCACCAGGGCGCGCAGAAAAAGTTTGTCGCCGATGTGTTCCCCGAGGCTGCGATAAGCTTCGAACTGGGTTTCGCTGAACAATTGATCGGCGGTGGAATGGTGCGGAAAGGTAGGCTCATCCAGCCGGTAACGCCGGATGAATTCGCCCTCGTTGCCGGTAAGCGAAAGTTTTATGTAAAGCAGATAGCCGTAGACTTCCTCGGAGTCGCGGCCGTCTCTCGGATAACGGATCCGGCAGAACCTGAAGTGCGAGCGGCTGAGTCCGCGATCGTTAAGCCGGAGATCATCTAGATCGAGATCGAGGTGCACCCCGAAGTCGATAAAGGCCAAACGCTGGAGTGTCGTCAGCGCTTTGAAAGTCATCTTCGGATCTTGTTCGCCATCGATCGCCACGATGTATTTGCAGCGCCGCCGCAAGAGCTCGTAAACCCCGAGATTTTCGATATGGCCGCCATCGGAGACGTTGAGCCAGGCCGACTCTTCATTCATGGTGCCGAGCATTTCCTTAAGCAGAAACCAAAGACCCGGTGCACCGCCAAAGAGCAGGGCGTGATTTCCCGGCTTTCGCACCCAATAGCCCAGCCGGACATTCAGGAGTGCGAGCCAGAAGCTGAGCCGCTTCATGGTACCCAGGCCCATCTGCGGCGCGGCGGCGGCGCCGGAGATCGCCATGGCGGTGCCGAGATCGAGGTGCGCATCGGCCTTTTCCCACTTTTCAGTTTCCTCGTAACCGGTGAGGGGGCTGCCGCAGTAACGGGGACTGAAAAGAAAGAAATCCGCGAGCCGTCCCTGCATGCGAGGATCGGATGAGCCAGGGACGTTCAGCGCGCAATTGATGAGGTGGTACGGCGCCCTCGGCGCCTGCTCGCCAAGATGGGAGAGCGGCACTGAAACGGTGTCGTCGAAAGGCTTTTTCGGATCCGGTTTCCGGGCAGGCCGGATAAGGTAAGCTTCCGCGAGCTTGTTCCGGTAATGCCGGTGAGGGGACGTGAAGTTGATGTCCAGAAGGACGAGATAAATGAGGGTCCCCAGCGCGACGATGGTCCATCCGCTAATCGAAAAATGTCCGAGAACGAACGCGTCCTTGGCGTGGTCGACCAATTCGTAGATCGTCAAGTAGAGCCCGAAGAAGAACAAAGGAGCCGCGATCGCGGAAAGGAGAACCAGGATAACTCCGAGACGCTTGAGGTAACGGCCGAAGACGCCGGTAAGAGCAGATGTGATCAATGGGATGGCCCCAGTGATCGCGAGCCAGGTTTCCTTGTTCCAACTCCATGCAACCGGCGGCTTGGTCCAAAAACCATGGAACCAGACGTGGATGGAATCGAGTCCTCGCCAAATCAGCAGCGCAGCCAACAATACTGTCGGCACGGTAACCAACGCATCGGCGTGTTTCTGGAGCTTGGTCAAAAAGCGCAGTGCTACCAGCGCCGCCAGTGCACCAAGGATCCAGAGCCACACGGCCCCGGACGTAGCGGGTTTCCACCATCCTTCGAACATTCGCGCACCACGGATCGATCGCTCTAGCAAGGCCGCGAGCAGCGCGATCCAGGCAATGCCGAGGCTGTTGAGAAGCATCCCGTAGAGTTGTGCGCACATCATCTTCGTTCGTCCCCAGAGCGATCCGGACGCGAGAAACTTACTGTGATGCCGCAGGTACCGAAGCGCCGCGGCCTCGCCTTCATCACGGCGAAAGGGAAGCTCATTCGAGCGCAGACCGATCGTCGAATCATCTGCTTTGGCAGGCGAGCTGAGAAAGGCGCTCAGAAAAGAGCCGAGATACCCGCCGCCGGAAACGGTGGAGAGATAGTCGAACTGAGGCAGCAAACCGCGACCGGCCAGCGCGACCAATACTCCAAGCGAGAAAGTGGCCGAACGAATCCCGCCGCCAGACAATGCGAGAGCGACCGCGTGGGTGTTGCTTTCGCCGGTGGCGTAATATTGCCGTCTGGCGAGGATTGCCGCCCGTTCCGCGGCGTTGATCGCGTCCACGGGAATCGTCTCAGCGCTGGGGATTCCCCAAGGCAGCTCCTGACCCATCTCCCGGTCGATCGGTTCTTCGCGCCCCGCTCGCGGCGGCACAGCTTTGCCTTCTCCGGCACGTCCATCGCGGAGGTGGGTGAGCAATTGATCGAAGCGAAGGAGCACCTCCTGCAGGCCGGACAGCTCCGCGCGAAATTCATCCGTCGCATCGAGCCCTGCCAGCGCGCCGCGTTCGCTCGCGCGGTGCCACTTGGCGGTGAATGGGCGGACTCGGTTATTCAACACTTCCCAGGCGATTGCGTCGAAATGCCGGCAGTCCGGGTGTTGATCGGCGATGTCGCGGGTCTTTTGGAAAAGCGCGTAGACGCTGTCGAGCGCGCTCTTTTCCACGCCATCAAGATAACCCAGCCGCTGGGTGGTAATGCGCGAGGCGATCTGCGTGTGCAACTTCGCGGCTGCCGTGCGGTCGTCTTGACTCGGCTCCCAAGGCTCGCCGCCCCAACGCTGCATGAACGCGTTGCTCAATAGCGCGCGACCGTCTGCCTGGTAGCGTTGGAGAAATTCGTTCCAAGTCATTGAGGGGAGTTGCTCAATGGTTGAAGCGGAGCGCTTGATGAAGACGCTGGGGCAGCTGAGACAGACTGCGTCGCTCGATTAAAAAGGTTATGACGCCGGCGAGTTCTTTGAAGATGTAATTCTTATTCACGGCGCCCTGGAGATATTGTTCGCCGCTGCTTCCACCGGTACCGATCCGGGTTCCGATCATTCTCCGGACCATTTGCAAATGGCGGTAGCGAAAGTTCCCTAGCTGTTCGTCGATCTCGATCAACGTATTCAGGAGCGCGAACGGGAGGCGGAAGAGTGGTTCGTCGCGGTAGAGCATAATGAAGAGAGCGGCGCGGAGTGATACCGGAGAGAAGTCACCGGCCCCGGCCTGGAAAAACATCTGGTCGAATTTGCCTAACAGGTCCGTTTTCTCGTCCCGATCGGAAAGGCTCGCTTCGTAGAGCTTCCTATATTGATTCCAGAACTTGAGCTCCTTGGTATCTGTAACTCCATCGCTTTCCTGGTCATCCCAATCCTGCCAGAATGATTCTTCGAAGAAAGGCATTCGGGCCAGCCACTGCTCGACGAGTTGTAACAACGTAGTTGTCTTTTCGGCTTCAACGATTACGCCATAGTCCGCCGCGCTAAACCCGCCCATCTCCGTGTGCTTGTAGTAGTCGGGCCGAAAGCGGTTCTCCATTCGCAAACCCAGGGTCGCTTCGATTTTCCGGAACTGAGTGCTTTGAAAACCCGACGCACCTTCGAGGGAAGAACGGAAGTCGAGGAAATCCAACGGCGTCATGGTTTCCAACACATCCACCTGATGGTTGAGCAGCTTCCAAATCTCGACGATCCGCTTCAGGCGATGAACCACGACGTTCATGTCAGGACCGTTGTCATCGGCTGAAGGCTGCTGCAACACTTCGCAACAGGCCTGGAGCTCGTGGAGGATTTGTTTGAACCAAAGCTCGTAGGTTTGATGGATGATGATGAATAACATTTCATCGTGCGCATGGAGTTTGCCTTCGACCAGGCTGAGCGGAGTTTGCAACTCGAGGAGCTGATCGACGGCGAGATAGCTCCCGTAATAGGCCGGCGTTTTGGAACTATTGAACGGGCACTCCATCGCGGAATAATCGTTCATCGGCGAGGGAGAAGTCAATCGAATGGCGGAAGACGATCTTTTCGCTCTGCCATCAAATGGCTGCGCGAATCCACCGAGCAGCGATCTCCCCCGCAACTTAGCTAGTGGAGGGAGGACTCGCGGGTGCGGTCGGCAAAGCGGGGCTGCTTTGCGGCCGCTTTTCGACCAGACTCGCTACGGCTGGGCGCAAGTTCATCAAATTCTTCAGCAGATTGAACCAGAAGGGAGCGCCCAGGGCCAGGAGACCCGCGGTCATTAATACGCCCAGGAGGTGCTGAAGATAATGGACAAGTTGCGGGCAATAGCCTCCCGCCCAATACGGAAGTTGCTCTTTGTCCCACCGGCCAAAAAATGGTTTCGGCACCAGATCGAACCCGGCATTGTGCAGCGTTGCCTGCAAGATCCGGAAACTTTCCTGTCGGGACTTCTCGTAAGCCATCACTCCATCCGTCTTGAGCGCGTCATAATCAGTCAGCCACTTTGTCGTCTGATCCGCTGTGGGTGGACCTTTCGCTGATGGATCGCTTTCGATCTTGGTCTTAATGGCGCTGCTCACACTTTCCTGAGTCGTTTCGTTTGTGAAGACGCCTGGGTCCAAGGGATAGGTAGGGAATTTCCTGCTCCAATAGGCGTAAGCCGCGGCGGCTGCTTGCGCGTCGGTGGTCTTGTCAGTGCCTTCTGTTTTCTTGGCCAGATCAAAGGCGGCGCCAAACTTCTCCACCGGATAATTTTTGTCGGGCGCCGCCTTGAGGCGCTCAGCGAGACTTTGATGGAACAGCTCGGGCGTGGCCGGGACCGGAAGCGTGGCGAGCGGAAAAAGCGGATGGTTTTGCAGCCAGAGAAGGTAGGCGTGGTAGGCTGGAGTATCGCTCGAGTCGAGCACTTGGGCGCCTTGTTCTAAAACGCCCGGCGCTGATTTCACCAGCGCGTCAACCAGGCCAGGCCGATCACGCAGCTGGCGAAAAATATCCGTCGTGTCGAGCTGAAGGAAGAACGCCGCGATAATCGAGAAGGCGATGGTGAGGCCGCGGGTATGAACCTGGAACCATTGCTGGGCGCGGTCTTCTGCGCTGCCGAACCAGCGCTGAAAACGATCGTACGCTTGCGTGGTGGCGCGCTCGACCGTCGCGCCCAGGTTTGCCACGGAATCGACGATCGCCTTCTTCTGTCCTTCGGTGCCGAAGTGATTGGCGACATCGGCTATGGCCAGCAGCTTCCCCTTGGATTCAAAGGCTGGCTGGTCCGGCTCCTTCAAAGCGTTCAGGAGATCGGTCGCCTTCTGGCAAAGGACGTGCGGAATGCCCCCAAGCGCCGCCTGCGATTCCGACAGCTCGCTCATCTCGTGCAGCACACGATACACTTCGCCAGGTCGGATGGCGCTGCCCAGATGTGTTCCTCCGAACGAGAGGAACTTCCAAGGCTCCAACTTTCGCGCGGACAGCTCGGGAAACTTCGACGCAACTTCCTTCACCTTGTCCAAGGCGGCTTTGACCCCAGCCTTTGCTTCTTCCAGCCGGTTGGCGATGGCCTGTTGGCTCTCCGCGTCTGCCGCCGTTGCCTTGGAGGCGTTGGTGGCCTTTTGCAATTCTTTCTCGGCTTCGAAAAGCGCGCCCCAAAGCGGATCATTAGTTTTCTCGCGGCCTTTCGGCGTGAAGAGCGAGTCGCTCAGAATCGGATCCTTGAGGATTTGTTCGGTCAAGGCGTGGGCGTGCTCGGCAATATTGGGATCGATTGTTTGGAAGGTGAGGGAAAGGGCATTCGCCAGGTTCTTGCCTCGCAAGGCAAAGGCGGAGGAGATCATCTGGACCAGAATGGTGATGATCAGGCACAGCACCGTCATGATGACGGCGAACGCGATGACGGTGTCGAGGCTACTTAGCATGACCGGGCGCCTTTATTTTGGGGATCAGGAGCCGGATGGTGTGATTTGCCTGCCGCCAAGTCAAGCAGATCGATTGGCTCCGATGCAGGCAGGATTGTAAGTCGAGGAAGCGGAATGACCAAACTAAACCGCAACAGGTTCGCTGGGAACGCTTCGACTAGCAGTAACTCTCTTTCTACTGCTGCGGTATCGCCAGATGGCGAATCCTACGAATAACAAATCGGCGATGACGAAACTAACCACATAGGTCTCGCCGCCGAGCCCGAAGCCATAGCTGTGCAATCCTTTCCCAAGGACGAAGTTCACGCCGTACCACGCCATCAAAACCGCCAGGAAACAAACCACGCTCGCCACGACCAATCCGAATTGCGTCCACCAACCGGCGAGCCGTCCGTGCAAAGTGAGGATGTAACAAAGCAGCGCAATGAGCGCCCAGGTCTCCTTCGGATCCCAACCCCAAAAACGGCCCCAGGAATAGTTCGCCCACACGCCGCCTAGAATCGTTCCCGCCGCGAGCAGAATGACGCCGAGCTGGAGCACCCGATAAAGCCAGAAATGCATCGGTTGATCCGCGCGCGCGGCTACCGGATTGCGCGCATAACGCCAGAGCAGGATGTGCCCGAACCCCATCGCTAGCGCGAACGCCGCGTAGCTCAGCGTGATCGTAAGCACATGGATGGTGAGCCAGAAATTATCGCGCAGAACCGGCACCAGAGGATCTATGCTCGAGGGCATCGCGATCGGCATTTGATGCACCAGCAAAAGCGCGACGAGCGAAACCGGTAACGCCGCCAGCAGGTAAACCGGCGTCCGGTAGCGCGCGAAAAAAATCATACCGAAAAATGAGACTGCGAACGAAACCCAGATGATCGATTCGTACATGTTCGTCACCGGTGGCCGGCCGGCGATCAGGCAGCGCATCGCGATTCCACTCGCATGAAAGAGCAGGCCGAGAACCGCAAGCGAAACAGCGATCGATTGCAAGGCCCGGCCTTTGCCGCGCATATAGGCTACTGCGAGCAAAACCAAGGCGACTCCGTAACACCAGGCGGCGCGGTAAAAGCCTTCCCAATGGTTATAGAAATATTCCAGCCGTAGCTGCGACTCCTCAGGATAAATTTTCGGACTCAAGCCGCGCAACGCATCACGCAGTTGATTCGCCGCGCGGCCAAATTGGAAAGCGTCACCCTTGGTGTACGCCGCCGCCAACGTTTGCAATTGCGTCATCGGAGCGGTGAACTGCGCCTCCTGGTAGTAGCGCGCGAACTCCGGAGGCACGACCCACGCATCAGTGGTCTTCTCGGCGGCCGGCACCAGGAGAAACACGCTTCCGTCCATCACATGCGCCAAAAGGGCCAGGCGTTCGCTCAAGCTCATCACTTCGCTTTGGAGACGGTCGAGCGGTTTCTCCGCCTTGCGTAACGCGTGGGCTTCACCCGCGAGCCGATTCAATTCCGGCAGCGCCGCCAGTTGCGAAAAGGAGAACCGGCGCTGCGTCTTGTCGAGCCCGAGCTTCTCAATCAACTGCCCGAGCGACACCAGCACCATCGGTTCTTCTTTCCAATTGTGGGTATCGAGCAACGCCGAGAGAACCAGATCGTTCGCCTGCCAGTTTTTGCCGCGCGTGTCGGTATAACTGGATCGCCCGGTAATTTTGATCAGCGCCTCGCGCGCGAAGGTATCGATCGGTTTGCGCCGTCCGCCATCCTGGATCGCGAGCAATCCCCATTGCTTGAAATCGAGCGAGCTCGAATCGGCCGCCGGCATATCCGCCGTCTGCCCGAAACAAGCGCCGCCCAGCAGCAGGCTGATGACCGAAATAAAGAATCGTAAACGCATTGAGGCGAGAGGGGTCACTAATGTGCGCTCCTCGGGACGCGCTGTCGAGAAGAGACGATTGAATCAGGAAAGCAGGAAAATGGATGGGAGCGGCGGCGGTGCGCTCCGTTGCGAACCCATAATTTCTTTTCCTGTTTTCCTGCGTTCCTGATTATTCTTTCCTCATGAGAAAAGCATTTGTGGTCGTCGTTTTTTTTCTCCTGGCGGCGGCGGCTCCGGCGGAACAATCCGCGGAGCCGGTCAAAGTCGGACCCTTTACCTTCGCAGTGCCGGAAGGATGGCGAAGCGTCACGCCCTCCTCTCCCATGCGCAAGGCGCAGCTGGAGATCGCCCGCGGTCCGGACAAAGCGGAAGTGACTTTCTTTCAGTTCGGCGCCGGCCAGGGCGGCACGCCAGCGGACAACGTGGCGCGCTGGTACGCCCAGTTCCCCGGAAGCGAAGCGAAACAAAAAACAGAAAGCATCCAGGCCGCGTCCGTGAAAATTACTTTTGCCTCGACCGAAGGCACGTTCAGCAGCGGAATGCCCGGCGGCCCGACCAAGCCCATGACCGGTTATGCTCTTTGCGGCGCGATCCTTGAAAGCTCCGAGGGCGACGTCTATGTCAAACTGACCGGACCGGAAGCTGCCGTAAAAGCGTCGACCGATGCATTCAAGAAAATGATCTCCGACGCGACCAAGAACGCCGCGCCCCGAGCCTGACGCCAGTCAGTAACGTTGGCGCAGCTTCCTTCGGGCTCCTCCAGTCGCACGCGAAGTGGCTGGCAATGAAAATTTTCTCGTGGAGAAAATCGGACCCTGTTATCCGTGGCCCATGAGCTACCTAAATCAGAACGCCAACCGCATTAAACAGCTAATCGTGGTGATGGCGGCGGCAGTGTTTGTTTTGAAGGCCAGCGCAGCGGCGGCGGGTCCGTTGGGAAGACAGTTGGTGGAGCTTGAGTCTCATATCAAGTGGAGCGCGGTGGATAACGCCTGGAAAAGAATGAGACCAGATTGGGTTTCCACGACCGCGGGGTGCGCAGGTCCCGAATGCGCCGCGGAACAAATGCTGGAGCTGGAAGCGCACGTGAAATGGAAAGCGGTGGAAGGTGCGTGGACAAAAAGGCGAGCTGGCTGGGTGCACGACTGTAAAGCCGCCACGACCGCTGCCGAAGTCTCCGCCCTGTTGTTAGAGTTTGAGGAAAACATCAGATGGCAGGCTGTGGATGAAAACTGGAAAGAGCGCCGGGATGGTTGGGTGGCGGCCGTAAAGGGCGATTGAGCATCTGGAACGGCGGCCTGGTTCGGATGCCGCCCTTGTCGTTAGTCGAGAATCTCATCGAGAGTGCCTTCCACCAAGACCGCGTTTGCACTTTGTGACCGCCGCCGACTGCGCTTATCATCCGCGCGATGAAATTTTTTCTCGCTCGCGTTTTCCTGGTTCTGGTCGCGTCGCCGCTATCCGCGCTCGCCGGCAACAGCATCGTCAATTTATCGCACTACGACGCCATGCAGCCGGACTTCGGCACGATGCACGCACAAGGAATCGTGGGAGTGCTGCACGAGGCTACTTACCCGCGATACATTCGCGATGACAAATATAGCGCGCGGCAGGGAGCGGCGATCCGGGCAGGATTGCTCTGGGGCGCTTATCATTTTGCGGATGCCACGGATCCGGTCCGGCAAGCGGATTTTTTTCTAAGCGCGGTCGAGTCAGCCTGGCGTCGCGCGGGGCCGGGCAGCCGGCCTAACGAGGTCTTATTGGTCCTGGATTTCGAAAAAAACGGGCATTACCCGGGTGGCACGATGCGCATCGATCAAGCGGTGAAGTTCGTCGAGCGAATCCGGGAGCGAACGGGAGTTTATCCGGGGATTTATTCGGGCGAGAACCGGATCCGAGGAGTCATCAACAGCACCGCGGTGGGCACCGTGCCAAAACAGGTGCTGGCGCGGTGCTGGCTCTGGGTGGCGAATTATCATTACGAGCCGCGGAGCATCGCGCCCTGGGGGCATTGGACGATGTGGCAGTATACCGGCGACGGCGTTTGCGATCTCCCGCGCTCCGCTTACCCCAAAAGTATTGCGAACATCAGGAACGCGGAGCGAAACATATTTCGCGGGAACGCAGACGCCGCGCGCGCGTTCTGGCAGGAGCACGGCTGGCGACCAGGCGAGTAACTTCGCCGGCTCGAATCTGCCGCTGACGATCGCCAAGGAGCTAGGAATTGCCTGGACCCACTTCCTCGGGGTGATGCTTGCGCCAATATCGCAGCGCTCCGCCCACCGCCATAAAGCTGGGATCAGCGCGCTCGTAGTCGCGCACCAGATTCTCCGCGGCACCGGCGGCGCGCATTTCCTCGGCAAAGTGTGCAGCAAAGGCCCGGATCAAATATTGTTCTTCACGCCCCGCACGAATTTCATCGCGGAACCAGACGGCCCAGCGGCGAATGCGTTCTTCGAGGGCATCCAGATGGGAGGAAATCGAGTCTTCGACCAAGCCGAAGTGGGGCAAATACAATCGCGCCGGCTTCAGCGCGCGGATTTTTTCAATCGACTGATGCCAGGACTCGATGTCCAACTCCGGCGGCACGAATGGGGGGACAGGTGGACCTCCTCCCAATCGAACTCCGGCAACATCGCCCCCGAACACGTTGTCGTCCCATTGGTAAACATGATGATGGCTGGCGTGTCCCGGCGTTGCGATTGCGCGCACTTCAAACTGGCCCACGCGGACCACATCCATATCACGCATGACTTTGACGCGTTCGGCCGGAATCGATGCGAACTGGCCCCACAGTCGCTTCATATCGTCGCCGTAGATTCGCGTCGCGGAATCGACCAGCCGGGTGGGATCGATCAGATGCGGGGCGCCCCGGGGGTGAACATGGATGGTCGCGCCGCACTCCGCAAAACGCCACGCTGCGCCGGCATGATCGAAGTGGATGTGACTTAGAAACACCTGTCGGACATCTTTCAGCGAGAAACCGTTGTCCCGGAGCTCTGCGGTGACAGTCGGGAAAGTAGACTCCGGACCAGTATCGAAAAGCGCGAGGCCATCATCGGTTTCCAACGCAGTCACGGCGATGATACCCGGGATACCTAGCTGCCGTGTATCGAAGATATGGACCATTTTCGAAGGGGTTGATCCTTAATCGAGGCGGTGTGTGCTTTCACCAAAAGGCCCGAACACAGTGGCATCCCGGGGAGCTGGGCGAAAAAAGAAAACCAGGATGGCACGAAAATTCAATTGACCTCTGCGACTCATTTATGAGAAATACTATAGATATTAGAACGAAATGCTTCGTTGAAGCCGCAGCTTAACCTACTCTTATGAACAGAATCGCCGTAATTCTTGGTCTGACCGTTGTCGTAACCGTTCTCATGTGTTGGCTCATCCCGTCGCCAATAATTTAAATCACAACGCCCGAAGCGTCGCGCTTGGCTCATTTGGGTTTGGCGGGCTGGACGCCGCGCGCGGTAACGAGGTAGATGGCGAAACTGCCGAGCCAGTGGCCTCCTTCGTAGTGAACGCCGGTCACGGCTGCCAAACCAGCACGGCGATGCGCTTCAGCCGTAGCGCCCAAGGCGGGCCGACGAGCATCGTCTGCCGGGAGCGCCGAGGTAATACCCTCGATCATCCAGGCGCGACTCAGGTTTAAGCCATCAAGATGCGCCAGCTTCGGATCGCTCGGGTCGGGCGAAACGACGACCGGCAACCATTCACTGCTCACCGTCTTGGGGATTTGAGGCATGAACGCCTGCAGCCAGGGTGCGAACTCCTTCGGAGAAAGGACGCGGCGCATGACATCGGCTTCAGCGAGACAGGGTGACAAGAAATCTTCCCCGGACGGTTCGTACGCCATCGGGCAATTCTTGTCGGCGAAATAGAACTTCCTCGCCTGCTCGGCCAATAATTTCGCGAAAACATCGTTCTCCGTGACGCGTGCGTAATCGAGCATCAAGCCAAGGGCGAACGCGGTCTGCGCGTGTTCGCCGATGCGCACGGGGTGGGAAAGCTTCGGCAACCAGGTTCTCAAGCGCTCGAGCGCGGCTTCCTCGAGCGGATGCAAGTTCGCCAACATCTCCCGCGCTTGCGGATCGTCCCATTCGCGCAATTCCGCGACCAGCTGGAGGAGCCACGCCAATCCGTACGGACGCTCGAAGTTCGACCGACCCGTTTCTCGAAGATACGCCGCCTCCTGCTTTAGATTGTCGGCGGTAAGGCTTTTCCTCAACGCTTCGCGCGCCGCCTTGGTGAACGGCGCCTCAGGAAATGTGCGTGCGAGCCGAACCAGCAGCCAATGTCCATGTACCGATGAATGCCAGTCGTAGCATCCATAGAAGGCCGGCGTGAGTTTACGTGGCGGGGCGACATCGGCATCGCTGTTCAGCACGTGGCTGATCTTATTCGGGTACTCCTTGTCGACACACGCGAGGGCCAGACGTGCGAATCGTTCCGCCGCAGCGGCGTCGAACTTCGGTGCGGCGTTTTCGTTCGCGGCACTGAGGCTGATTGGCAAAAGCAGCAGGAAACCGTAGAGAAACGCTTTCATCGATTCAGAGATATTGACAGGCGCTTTCCATGACGCCACCAACGCTTTGGCCAAAATCACTTCAGCTCGTTTACGCGTTCTAAATCTGCGGGAGTGTCGATGTCGATGGCGCCGTGTTCGAATTCGATTTCAGCCACATCGCCGGCGCGCGAATCGATGAGCGTTTTTGCGCCGGATTCGTCCGGGAGTGCAAGCAGAGCTTCGAAACAGGTTCGATCGAAAAGTGCCGGCACGCCGAGAGTTCGAGCGTAGCGCGAGGCCACGATCGGCTTGCCCGAGTCTTCCCGCATGGTAAGGAGAGCGGAAATCGTGCACCCTTCGACGAACGGTTGGTCGCACGTGAGTAAAACCGCGGCGTCCACCTTCGAATTCGAGCGACGGAAATATTGCAAACCGGCCCGGATGGAAGAGCCGAGTCCTCGTCGCCATTGGGGGTTATGGATCACGAACGCACACGTTTCGCGCAATTCGACTTCGATTAAATCGCGCTCTTCTCCCACCACGACCGCAATACGCCCGCATCCGCCCTCGCTCGCGGCGCGGACAGCGCGCCGAACCAGGCTTTCTCCGCGAAACGGCAACAATTGTTTCGGCCGGCCGAACCGGGAGGAGCCGCCGGCGGCAAGAATTATCGCATCAATGTTTCGCATCCGTCGCCTGTCGCCGGCTCGCGCACGAGATTCCATCCGTGAACTGGTACCTTGCGTTCGCGGAGTGATTCACCGCTCGCCTCGGCGAAAACTGTTTGGATCTCCGAGATGATCGCCAGGGCGATCTCTTCCGGCGTCTCCGCGCCGAGATCGAGACCGGCTGGAGCGAAGAGCTCGGAATCGAGCGCGACGCCGTCGTCGAGGAGTGCGCCCAAAAGTTGGTCCCGACGTTTGCGCGGGCCGAGAAGTCCGATGTAGCGCAAATCGAGCTGAAACAAATGTCGCAGAGCGGCGAAATCACGGCCGTAATTGTGCGATTTGACGACGGCGGCTGTCCGTTGATCTGCCCGCGCTGGAAGGTCAGGCGCCCGATCAACCTCTATTACACTCCAACCCAAGGTTTCCGCGAAGGATCGAAGCGGAACACTGTCCGGACCGTCGCCGAAAATTAGAAGTTGAATAGGCGCTTTGATTTCCTGCACGAAGGCATCAGCCGGCGGGTCCTCCGCCATCGCAAGCATGCGAGTGCCGAGTTGCTCGAGGGCCCCGGCGAAAACCGTCATCGCGCGGCAACTACTGCGTTCCGCAAAATGATCGGCCAGTTCGGCCAGGAAATTTTCGCGCGCGGGTTCCACGAAAACTTCAATGGTGCCGTTACAACCAAAGCGAAGCCGCGTGTCAAAGCTCATCAAGGAAGGCGTCCAGGTGTGAATCACCTCGAAAGAGCGATGAGCCACTTCTTCCTCCAGGCATCCGCCGCTGAGCGATCCGGCGCTCGTGCCATCCGGGCAAATCAGCATGCGCGCGCCGGGGCGGCGATAACTGGAACCTTGCGCGCGCACCAGCGTGGCGAGCGCGAGCCGCTTACCGCGGTGGGTCTTCCAGGCCTGAATAATATCGACGATCTCTCTCATCGGGTAGCGGACGCGTTTTGCGTGCTGGCGATGGCGTCCTCGCCCTTGCGAACTTTTCTTCTTCGTCGCGACGGTGTGATAATCATCCGTTCGCTTTCAAATCTTCCGGGCGAATCGGTAAACGCCGGATGCGTTTTCCGGTAGCGGCGAAAATCGCGTTCGCGATCGCCGGCACGATCGGTGGGACCGGCGGCTCGCCCATGCCAAATGGTGAGGTCGCGGCGCTTGGAATAATGTGCACTTCGATCGAGGGCGTGTCGCGCATTCGGGCCACCCCGTAATCTGCGTAGGTGGACTGCTGCGCTGTGCCACCGCGAAAGGTGATTTCGCCCAGGAGCGCGGATGAAATTCCCCAGATGATTCCGCCCTCGATTTGTTGCTCGACCCCAATCGGATTCACGACAAGACCACAATCGACCGCGGCGATCACACGCTCAACCCGCACATTTCCGACGTTATTCACCGCCACGTCCACGACATAGGCGATGTGGGTGTCGCCGTCATAAACGTTACATGCGACGCCGCGTCCATGGCGGGCCGCAACCGCCGCGCCCCAACTGGATTTCTCTCGCACGACTTCGAGCACGCGCCGCAACCGTCGCCGATCAATCGTCAACGATCCAGCCTTCACCTGGTCCGCGCCCTTGAGCAGTTCGAGTCGAAACGCGAGAGGATCTGCGGCGCACTCGTGCGCAACTTCATCGAGGAAAGCTTCTCGCGCGAAGACACTCGAAGGGGCGAAGACCGCACGCCATGGCCCGTGTCTCACCGGCAAATCCACCGTGACGTATCTGGTTTCGATCGCCGGAATTGCATAAGGCACGTCATAAACCCCCCACGATAGATCCTGATAATATCCTGCATCACGCACCGCTTCGGGGCGCGGCAATTTTTCCAGATTATGCAGCGACCCGGCCTTGGTATGCTGCCACGCCACAAGCGCGCCGGCGGAATCGAATCCGGCCGAAAGGCGATGAGCGGAAGCGGCTTGAAAGTGGCCGTGCTTCATATCGTCGCCGCGCGACCAAAGGACCTGGACCGGCGCCTTAATCGCGCGGGAAAGTTCGGCGGCTTCCAGCGCGTAATCGACCGCGAGCCGTCGACCAAATCCGCCACCGATGAGAGTCACAAATACTTCTACTTTTTCCGGCGTCGTCCCAAGGGAATGGGCGACCGCTTCCTGGAGCGAATTGGGCGCCTGCGTTGGAACCCAGATCGTGCAGCGATCTCCGCGCACATCCGCGACGCAGCTCATGGTCTCGACCGGCGCGTGAGCGTAGAACGGATAGTGATAGGTGGCTTCGATCGTTCGCGCCACCGCGCTCGTGACGGCCGGGGCCTCGTCCTTGCGGGTTATGAATCCCTTCTCGCGCGAAGCCGCCTCGAGCCGTTTCGAATGCGCCTCGGAATCGAACGCTTCCTTTGGAGGATCCTCCCATTCCACCGCGAGCGTCGCGCGTCCTTTCAGCGCCGCCCAAGTCGACTCGGCCACGATCGCGATGCCGTTGGTGCAGGGAACGATCTGTCGAACGCCCCGAACTTTTTTCGCCTTTTCCTCTTGAGTACTTTTTACTTTTGCTCCAGCCCACGGTGGTCTTTCGATCGACGCGTATAACATTCCGGGAATTTTCGTATCGATTCCGTAACGCGCCGCGCCGGTCACGATGTCGCGTCCATCGATGCGTTTGGTCGGCTTTCCAATGAGGCGAAAATCGCCCGGCTTCTTGAGCGGAGGATCCGTAGGCACTGGGAGTTTGGCGGCGTCCGACAGCAGATCTGCATACGCGAGCTGACGGGCACTCGGGGTGTGAACGATTGATCCATTGGCGGCCGAGCAAGTGGCGCGATCCACTTTCCACCGTGCCGCGGCGGCGGCGATCAGCATTTCACGCGCGGCAGCACCGCTCTGCCGTAATATTTTCCAGCTGCCGCCGAGGCTGAAACTGCCGCCAGTGCCAAGTCGTTTGAAGTCCGGGCCGGGCGACGCCTGCACCAATTTGATCCGCGACCAATCGGCTTCGAGTTCATCGGCCAGGATCATCGCCAGCGAGGTGCGAACGCCCTGCCCCATCTCCGATTTTCCAATCGTCAACGTGACCGTTCCGTCGGCGCCGATTCGAATCCAGCCATTTGGTTTGAATTGCGCCGTATCATTTTTGTCCGCGCCGAAAAGCCGCTTGTCATCAAAGGCGATCACGAGCGATGCGCCGCCCAGCGCGGCCGTCTTGAGAAAAGCGCGGCGCGAAGTGATCATGCTTTCTTCTCCCGCATCAAGGCCGCGGCGCGCCGAATTGCCTTGCGCATGCGAGGGTAGGTTCCACAGCGGCAGACCGAATCCGACATAGCCGCATCGATCGCTTCATCGCTTGGATCGGGTTGATCGTGCAAAAGTCCGCACGCGGTTAAAATCATTCCCGGCTGGCAGAAGCCGCACTGCGCCACGTCCTCTTCGAGCCACGCGCGCTGGCAAGGATGACTCGCGTCTGGAGAAAGTCCTTCGATTGTGACGAAAGCGCGTTCCTTCGCTTCGCTCGCGGGAATCTGGCAGGAGCGCACGGCCTTTCCGTTTTCCAAAATGGTGCAGGAACCGCAAACGCCGACGCCGCAGCCAAACTTCGTTCCCGTGAGCGCGAGGGTGTCCCGCAAAATCCAAACCAGTGGCGTATCCTCGTCCACATCGACGACGCGTTTCTTGTCGTTCACCGTGAGACGAATTTCGCTCATGAAGTATTTGCCCCCAAGAAATGGCCGTTACAAACCGCCTTCCCGATCTCAAATCAACTTATCCGGCGTGATGGGCAAATCGCGAACGCGTTTTCCCGTCGCGTGATAAACCGCGTTGGCGATCGCGGCGGCGATGCCCGTAATTCCGATCTCGCCCATCCCCCGCGCGCCGATCGGGTTGAAGGCGAAATCAGGTTCACCGACGAATGCGACCTCGATCTCTGGCACGTCCGCGTTCGTCGGCACGTGATAATCTGCGAGGTTGCGCGTCACCGGCAATCCAGTTCCAGGATCGTAGGACGTCTCCTCAGTCAGCGCCATGCCGATACCCATGACCACGCCGCCCATGATCTGGCTTCGCGCCGTTTTCGCGCTGACGACGCGTCCGCAATTCATCACGCTCACCACGCGCGTCACCTGCACCCGAGGTAGCAGCGGATCGATTTTCACCTCGCAGAAATGCGCACCCCAGGATTGGAACGCTTGCTTCTTGTTCTCTTCCGGTGGTTTTTGCTCGCTCTGCACTTCAATCGACTCTTTCCCGGCGCGTTTGAGGATGTCGGCGTAGGCATCGGATTTCGCGCTGTCGGTTTTCAATCCGATCCGGCCAGGCGCGACCATCGTGATGTCGTCGGTCTTCAAATTGTAGAGCGGCGATTTGGAATCTTTCACCGCCAATTCCGCGAGCGCTTTATGGAGAAGGCCGGCGGCCGCATGAATGGCGGTGCCGACAGTGCCGGTGGAATTCGAGCCGCCCGCGACCGGCCCAAACGGGAAATCGGATTTTCCGAGTTCGAAGGTGATGTTCTCGAAAGGCAACCCGATTTGCTCGGAAGAAATTTGGGTGAAGGCGGTATAAGCGCCGGTGCCCAGGTCGTGGGTGGCGCATTGCACCGTCGCGGTGTTGTTCGCCCGCAACTGGACTTTTGCAGCCGCGCTCATCTTGTGCGCGGGATAAGTGGCGGTCGCCATGCCCCAGCCCAGGAGAACATCGCCGTCACGCATGGAGCGCGGTTCCGGATTGCGTTTCGCCCAGCCAAATTTCTCCGCGCCGAGTTGATACGCTTCCTTGAGATGCTTGGCGCTGAACGGAACGTTTTTCGTGGGATGATTGTCCGCGTGATTCGCCAGCCGCAACGCGACCGGATCCATTTTCAAGGCAATGGAAAGCTCGTCCAACGCGCATTCGAGCGCATACGTCCCAGGACATTCGCCCGGCGCGCGCATGAACGTGGGCGTTGAGACATTTACGGGGTAAACCGTTTCCTCGACGCGGATCGCCGGACTTTCGTACATCAATCCGGTCGAACGCGCGCCGCATGATTCCGTAAACTGCCCGACCGTGGAAGTAAGCGTTTCGCTCAGGTGCTGGATCGCTTGCAACTTGCCATCGCGCGTGGCGGCGAGCGAAAGAGTCTGGCGCGTCGGGGTGCGATGGCCGGCGCCGACAAACATGTTCCGCCGCGTGACATGCACCTTCACCGGAACGCCGGCCAGCTTCGCACCCATGGCCGCGAGGAGGACGTGCATCCAAACCGCGCCCTTGCAACCGAACGCTCCGCCGACGAACGGACAAATGATTCGGACATTTTCGAGCTCCAATCCGAAGGCGTGCGCCACGATATTCTGCACGCCCTTCACAAACTGAGTCGCGTCATAGAGCGTGAGATTTTTGTCCCCTGCCCACACCGCGATCGTGCCGGACATCTCGATCGGATTGTGGGTCTCGGTCGGCGTGATGTAAGTCTGCTCGATTTTGACCAGACTCGCGTCCTTCAACGCGGCCTCGACGTCCCCCTTTTTGATCTGGACGTGCTCGTCGTGATTGGTCTTTGGTTTCTGCGCTTTGTGTTCGGCCGCTTCCATCGTGAGCAGTGGCTCTTCCGGCGCATAGCTGACGCGGACCAGCGAGCCGGCTTGCCGCGCCTGCTCGATCGTCTTGGCCACCACGAGGGCAACGTATTGACCTGCGTAATGCACTTCATCGTCGTTCAGCGGAAACCGCTCTTCGTTGCGAATCCCGCCGCCGCCGCCGCGCTCCTCCTTTTTCGGCGCCGCCTGGAACTTCGGAGTGTTGAGGTGAGTCAACACCGCCAGCACACCGGGCACGCCTTGCGCGGCTTTGGTGTCGATCGCAGTGATTCTCCCTTTCGCGATATTGCTTTCAACCGTCCAGCCGTGTGCGCATTCCGGCACTTCGAACTCAACCGAATATTTCGCCGCGCCGGTCACTTTGAGCCGGCCGTCCACGCGATTTCGTGCGGGTCCGATCGTTGCGCTCATAGCTGAATTTTCCACCTGGCTGGCGAGGGCGTCTCGCCATCGAGGACTTTTGCGGAAAGACTGTTTCGGCGAGACGCCGAAACCAACACGCGAGACGCATGCGCTACCCAGGCGGAAGATCGCGCTCTCATGACGTCGTTGCCGCTACTGTGCTGAGCGCTCGAACAATGCTGCGCTTTGCCAGCTCGATCTTGAAAGAGTTATGCTTGTAACCTTTCGCGCCAGCGAGGGCGGTTTCCGCAGCCGCGCGGAACGATTTCTCGTCCGCCTTTTTCCCGATGAGGCTCTTCTCCGCTTCGAACGCTCGCCACGGTTTGTGCGCGACGCCCCCAAGCGCGATTCGCGCGCCGGCGATCGTCCCATCGGCGCTCAGATCCAGAATCGCAGCCACGCTCACGATCGCGAACGCGTAGCTCGCGCGATCGCGCATCTTCAAATAATGCGATCGGATCGCAAACGGCATTGCCGGAAGATCGACGGCGGTGATTAGTTCGTCGGCTTGAAGATTGGTTTCGACGTTGGGCGTGCTGCCGGGAAGCCGGTGAAACTCGGCGATCGGGATTTCGCGTTCGCCTTTTGCTCCCTGCACGCGCACGACCGCGTCGAGCGCCGCCAGCGCGACGTTCATGTCGCTGGGATTCGTGGCGATGCATTGGTCGCTTTGACCGAGGATCGCGTGAATCCGGTTGTATCCTTCCAGCGCGCCGCAACCACTCCCTGGATTTCGCTTATTGCACTTCGGAAAACCCGGGTCGTAGAAATAATAACAGCGAGTCCGCTGCAAGAGATTGCCGCCCACGGTCGCCATGTTTCGCAATTGCGGACTCGCGCCCGCCAGGAAAGCCTGACTCAGAACCGGGTAGCGCTGCTGAATCAGCGGGTGCTCTGCCACGTCGGAATTCCGGGCGAGGGCGCCGATGCGGACACCTTTACCGCCCGGCAATTCCTCAACCTGGGCGAGCGGCAGACGCGTGATGTCGATCAATTGCGCCGGCGTTTCCACGCCCATTTTCATCAAATCGATCAGGTTTGTGCCGCCGCCGAGGAACTTCGTTTGCGATTTCGCGGCAATGCCGGTCACCGCTTGCCGAGCGTCAGCCGCGCGGGAATAACCGAACGGGTTCATATGTCCTTCCCTTCGGCGTCCCTGGCTTCCTTGATCGCGGCCACGATGTTCGGATAGGCGCCGCAACGGCAAAGATTGCCGCTCATCCACTCGCGGATTTCGCCATCGCTCTTCGCGTGATCTTCCTTCAGACACGCTACCGCGGAACAGATTTGCCCCGGCGTGCAGTAGCCGCATTGAAATCCGTCATGCTCGAGGAAGGCTGCTTGCACCGGGTGCAGTTCTTCGCCGTTCGCGAGACCTTCGATTGTCGTGATCTCATCCCCGTCGTGCGAAATCGCGAAGCTGAGGCAGGAATTGATTCGGCGTCCGTTCACCAGCACCGTGCACGCGCCGCATTGCCCGTGATCGCAACCTTTCTTCGAGCCGGTCAGATGCAATCTTTCGCGCAGGGCGTCGAGCAGCGTCGTGCGTGGGTCGAGCTCGAGCGCGTGGTCCTTGCCATTAATCTTGAGACGAACCGGCGCCGTTCCCGCTGGCGCGCTGCCCGCCAGGGTGGGACCGGCTTCGGCCGCCTGCGCTGATCCAATCCGCATGAGCGCCGGCCCCAAGGTGATCGCCGCGCTGGTCCCCGCCACCTGCTTTAGAAAACGCCGGCGCGTTTCCGGGCTGCCGAAAATCAGGAAGTCGTCGAGCCCTCCCGCCGGATCGATCTCCGGCAGATTGCCTGGATCGAGCGCGTCCGAATCTTCGTCCATCTCCTTGATCTTCGCCGCTCGCTTCCTTGTCGGATGCGGTCAAAGAAAAATTGCGCTTCCTCTTTCGAAGAAAAATCCTTTTTTCGAATGAAGAGGCTGGGACGTGGCAATCGGGAAGCGCGAGGTCCTTCAAGCGGCTCGCTTATTTTCTGAGGATGACGGCGAAAATAAGCGCTTCGGAATGGTGCGTTGAAGCAGTAGGTTCTACTACGGTGCGCCGCGGTCGTAGACTTCAACCAGACCGATGCCAACGGCGTCGTTCACTCCAGAGAGCAGGGCGGTGTAGAGGCCCGGTGGAAGCGTCGCGGCCAAGCCAGACTCGAGGTTATTCGCGGGCGCCAGCCCTGCTGCGGTCAGTTCCGCTGCTTGAGCCGCGTCATCCTGCCAATCGTTATTTGAAGCGATGAGCGCTCCATTGCTGTCGCGCAACTCCAGCCTGGGATCCGCCAGCGCATTAGCCACTCCAAGCGCGGCGAGGCTCGGGCCAATGCCGCGCACCACGATCCTGTCATCACCGTTGTTGTGGCCGAGAGCGAAGCCAGCGATCACGATGTTGTCCCCTGTACCCACCAAGGCCCGCGTACTAATGTTAGCCAGCCTCACTAGAACTGACTGATTGATGTCGTAGACTTCGACCAAGGCGATACCCGAGGTGTTGGCTTTGCCTCTTATGATCGCCGTGTACGCTCCCGGAGTCAGAGTCGCATCGATCGCTGATTCGAGATCATTCATCGGCGCGAGTCCGGTCGCTTCGATCGTGGTCTCCTGATCATCCCTCCAGTTATCGTTGATGATGGTGAAAAAGCCGGCCGGTCCGTGCAGTTCGAGCAGCGGATCAACCAGCGCGTCGGGGACGCCCGCTTGTTTCAACGAAGGTCCAATGGCCCGGAGGATGACGCGTTTGGGAGCATCTCCCGTGATGATGAATCCGCCAATGCCAATGTTATCGCCGGTTTGAACTCGCATCCGGGTTGAGAGGTTGATCGCCTGCGCCACCGGCGTCGGAGTCGCGGTCGCACTTGGTGTGGGCGCGACCGTCGCGGTTGGCGTTGCCGTGGCAGTAGCCGTTGGAAGAGGCGTTGCCGTGGCGGTCGGCGTAACTGTAGCCGTCGTGGTCGGTGAAGGTGTGGGCGTTCCGACGATCGGTGTAGCTGTAGCTGTAGCAGTTGGAGATGGCGTCGGTGTAGGTGTAGGTGTAGGTGTAGGTGTAGGTGTAGGTGTAGGTGTAGGTGTAGGTGTAGGTGTGACCGTCGCTATCGGAGTAACTGTTGCCGTTGGGGTCGGTGAAGGTGTCGGCGCAATTGTGGGGGTAGGTGTAGCGGTCGCTGTTGGCGTAGCAGTGGGAGTCGGCGTTGGCCCGGGCACAAAAGCATTCCGCACTGATTCCACGACGCTTTCCGACGCGTTTTGATAACCGCCACGATAATAACCCCGAGCGCGGATGTAGAGATTCTGTCCCGTCGAGAAGCTCAAGCCCGTCAGGGACCAGCCGCTGCCGGCAGCCGTGCCATCGCCCAGGAGAGTGTAACTCACATTGTCGAGCGAGTACTCAAAGGTAACTCGCGTGAATGACGGACTGGAGCCGCCGCAAGTCCAGGTAACAGCGTTTGGCGTCACGGCAAAATTTTGCGACGCGGGGGTGTCATTACTCAAGCGAGCGAAAAGGCTGCGAGGCTGTGCGCCGATTGCAGTAAAGAGGCCGCCTGCCAGGATCTTGCCATCCCCCTGTAACGCGATTGAATAGACCCTGTCGTTTGCGTTTGGGTCGAACGAATCGGCCAGGCCGGTCGCGGGATCCAGCCGGGCGATACGGTTGCGCGTCTGTCCGCCGATGGTGTTCGTCCCAAAACCCTCGTAAAAGTAACCGCCCGCCAGAATCTTGCCGTCCGCCTGGAGCGCGATGGAGAGAACAATATTATTGGCATTGGGGTTGAACGAATCAGCCAAACCTGTCGACGCATCGAGCCGGGCGATCGCGCGCCGCGATTGTCCACCGATGTAGGCGAAAGAGCCGCCCGCCAAAATCTTGCCGTCCGTCTGAAGCGCGAGTGAAAAGACAATGCCGTCCGGGTTCGGATTGAACGAATCGGCCAAACCGGTGGCGGCCTCGAGGCGGGCAATGCGACTGCGCATTTGTCCACCGATGCTGTTCGGTCCGTTGAACGCACCGGCCACCAGAATCTTGCCGTCCGCCTGCAGCGCCATTGAACAGACGTTTCCATTTGCGTTCGGGTCAAACGAATCGGCGAGGCCGGTCGCGGCATCCAACCGGGCGATGTAATTGCGGGTCTGGCTGCCGACGCTGTTCGATCCGAAGAAAGCGCCACCCACCAAAATCTTGCCGTCCTCCTGCACCGCGATGCAGAGGACTGTGCTGGTCACGTTCGGGTCGAACGAGTCTGCCAGGCCGGTGGTAGCATCGAGCCGGGCAATGTGATTGCGCGTCTGGCCGCCGATGCTGTTCGGCCCGCTGAAAGTGCCTCCTGCCAGAATCTTGCCATCCGCCTGGAGCGCGATCGAATAGACCGTGTTGTTCGCGTTAGGGTCGAAAGCGATGTCCAGCGTTCCATCTGTATTCAGCCGAGCGATATTGTTGCGCGGCACGCCCAGAACGGTGGAAAAGCTGCCGCCAATGAGAATCTTGCCGTCCGGTTGAACGGCGGTGGCGAGAACAAAATTGCCGACCGTAGCGAGATCGAGCGTTTGGTCGACCCTGCCGTTGGTGTCCACCCGGGCCATACAGTGACGCGTCTGTCCGGCGATGTGGTCAAAATCGCCTCCCGTCAGGATCTTGCCATCCGCCTGCAACGCGATGGAAATGACAGGGCCATTCGGGTCCAGATCGAACGAATCCGCCAGACCGGTGGTCGGATCGAGCCGGGCGATGCCGCGGCGCAGCTGTCCGCCGATGCTGTTGGCTCCAAGGAAGGTACCGCCCACCAGAATCTTACCGTCCGGCTGCACCGCCAGCGACATGATGTAGCTGTTGGCGTTCGGATCGAATGTATCAACCAAGCCGGTCTCACCATCGATTCGGGCGATGCGGTTCCGCTTCTCTCCCCCCATACTCTTGAAATCGCCGGCCAGCAGGATCTTGCCATCCGCCTGCGTCGCCATACAACGAACATAGCCACCAGTTCCATTCGGATCGAACGAATCAGCCAGACCAGTCTTTGGATCCAGCCGGGCAACACCGTTGCGGCTCTCGCCACCAATGCTCTGTGCTCCGTAGAAGCTGCCTCCTACCAGAATCTTCCCACTCGGCTGGACCACAATGGCATAGACAAAATCGTTCGGGTCCGGATTGAACGATTCGTCAGCCGCGCCAGTGATGGCGTCGAGTCGCGCGAGATAGAAGCGCGGCTGGCCGCCAACGCGGTAGAAATAGCCTCCGGCTAAGATCTTGCCGTCCGCCTGCACGGCGATCGTCCAAACCTTGTCGCTCACGTCGGGGTTGAACGAATCAGCCGCGCCGCTCGTGGCATCCAGGCGGGCCATACGGTTGCGCGCCTGTCCGCCGATGCTGGTGAAATTGCCGCCCACCAGGATCCTGCCATCCGGCTGAACTACGATCGTCAGGACAGTGCCGTTCGCATTCGGGTTGAAGGCCGTATCGAGGGTCCCGTCCCGGTTCAATCGGGCTATGCGGTTGCGCGTGACCGCCGGTCCGCCGTTGGGCGAGATCGTGGTAAAGTCGCCGCCGATCAAAATCTTGCCGTCAGCTTGCGCGACGACACTGAAAACGTAGCCGTTCGCGTTCGGATCGAAACCGTCGATGGCGGACTGCGCCAGGCCCTCTGCTGCTGATAGGAGAAGCAGCAACGGCATCGCCACCAGAGCCAATTCGCGAAGGCGCGTTTTCCTTCGACGATGCAATGGCGTGGTGACACCCTTCGGCTCTTCTTTTTTCGTGCTCATGGGGTTGGACTGGCGCCTACGGGCCTGGATAAGCATGTGGCGCGCCCTATTGACTGGCGGAGTCGATGGCGTCCGATAGAAAAAACCTTGGAACGGCTTCGGGTTTTTCTTATCTTGCCAAAGTCTTTATCCTCGCCTGCCGGAGGTTGGTGGAATGAACCTGAAAGCTGCGAATATTATTGCGGTAGAACTCGCCATCTTGATCGGGCTCATGTCCTGGCTGGTATATTCCCGTTTACCTTCCGCCGCACCGCGCACCGCTGCGGAAAAATTTCAGGAAGGCGCTGCGGACTCGGAGGAGGCTGTCGCGTCCGTCTTGAAGCCGGGAAAGCAACGTCCCTCCACCACAGATTACCTCACCGATCATCAACGGGCCCAGCTGCTCGCCGAGCAACAGGCGCTAATACGGTATCAGCAGGAGATCGCCCCGCGGCGTTACGCAAGCTCACGCATGGAGAAAGCTGCGATTGCCGCCGATTCGCCGTCCTATGCGGAAGCCGATCAGGAACCCGCGATGGTCGCATCCGAGGACGTAGCGTCACCCCAGACCATCGCATACGTCCAGCCTAACGAGGCCGCCTACCCGCAGCCAGTCCAGCAGACCGTCGTATATTCCCAGCCGGCCCAGATTGTTATATTTTCAAGTCCTCGGCGCTTTGGCTTTGCGAATCGACGCCGATCAATGCCTCACCATGGCTCGCTCCCGTCGATGGGAAATCGATGCCGAGACAGCAGAGAGCCTCACGTGAACGGCTCGACGGAGTTTGAAAGGCCGGTCTCGCCCTCGGCTGCCTTACGGCGTCCTGCCAAATCTCCTGGGGTGGCGCCTCGCCGGCTCGCCAGCGTGCCATCTGACCGGCCAGCCCAGGAATTCAGGCCTCGGGACAGTCGTTAGGCAATCCGGAAAACAGGGTCTTCGATTCCAAGCCGGCGTAGTCTAATCTGAAAGCGATGAGAATCTTTCTCGCCGACCTCCGACTTGGTCTGCGGATGTTGCGCAAGTCGCCGGGGTTCGCGCTCACGGTGATCACGGTCCTCGCCCTCGGCATCGGCGCGAATGCAGCGGTCTTCAGTGTGGTCGATGCCGTTTTGCTCAGATCGCTTCCACTACAGAATCCGGAACGCGTGGTCATGATTTGGGAAAAAAATCCCACGCTGGGCGCGCCCGTCGGAGATCGCGTCCCGGTCGCCTACACAAATTTTCTCGAGTGGACCAGACAAGCGACTCAGTTCGAAGCGATCGGCGGATTCGAGGACGCGAATTTCAATCTCACCAACGGACCGGAGCCGGAACGGATCGAAGGTGCGCGCGCCTCGGCCAATATTTTTGCCCTCTTCGGGGTGAGGCCGCGAATCGGTACGACCTTCAATGCAGCAGCGACAGATCCGGGTCATGTCGTCGTTCTGACCGATGCCTTTTTCAAAACTCATTTCGGCGGCGAGCGAGGTGCGCTCAGCCAGACGCTCACGCTGAACGATATCGTGTACACCATTATCGGTGTGCTCCCGCCGGAGTTTCATTTGCCGGCCGCGCGCGAAGGATCGGAGCAGCATTCGCCCAAGGTTTGGGTGCCGTACGATTCTTCCGCGCTGCAAAATCCGGTCGAAGCGAATCGCCGCAAAATGCAGGTTTACGGACGGCTGCGCGACAGGGTCTCCCTCGAACAAGCGCGCGCCGAGATGGACGCAATTGGCCGGGGCCTGGCGGAAAAGGACCCAACGCAGAATGCCGGCTTCGGCATCAATGTCTTTCCTGTCTACGTGGAGAACCTCGGCCAGGATTTGCGCCGCAACTTATTCGTTATGCTCGCGGCGGTCGGCTTCGTTTTGCTGATCGGTTGCGCGAACGTCGCGAACCTGATGCTCACGCGCGCGGGCACGCGGCAGAAAGAAATGGCAATCCGCAAAGCGCTTGGCGCCGGGCGCGGACGTCTCGTCTCACAGTTGCTCGCGGAAAGTTTGTTGTTGAGTTGCGCTGGCGCGGGGCTCGGTCTCGCGCTCGCGCATTTCGGAATCAAACTGCTCGTAGCGCTCAAACCCGCGGCCATCACCCGGCCGGAAGACATTCATCTCAATCTCACTGTGCTTGTCTTCACCGCGCTGCTTTCGATCGGCGCCGGAGTTTTGTTTGGCATTGTTCCGGCACTGCAAGCGGCGCGCACCGATGTGAGCGCGCTCCTCAATCAACCCGCCGGCGCGCAATCAGGCTCGTCGTCCGGGCGGACGCGGCGCGTGCTCGTGGTGGCGGAAGTCGCGCTCGCCTGCGTGCTCCTCGTCGGCGCCGGATTCATGATGAAGAGCTTGCTCGCGGTCTTGAACGTCGATCCCGGATTCCGCGCGGATCATTTGCTGACGATGAAGTTCAGCATGCCGGCCTCGCATTACGCGAACGACAGCCAGATCGCCGCGTTTTGTCAGCAGGCGTTTGAGAAAGTTTCGGCGCTGCCCGGCGTCAAGAGCGCGAGTTTTTCCGACGGCTTGCCGCTGACACGCCTTCGCCTGACGCGCTTCGCGATTGAAGGCCGACCGCCACCGGCGCGCGGAAGCGAGCCGACAGCAGACATGCGCGGCATTTTCAACCCCGCCTATTTCGAGACTGTCGGGATCCGTCTCGTCGCCGGCCGCAACTTCACTGCCGAAGAGTTAGCAAACAAGCAACCGGTCATGGTGATTAATCAGGCGTTGGCGAAACACCTTTGGCCTAACGAAGACGCCCTCGGCCAGCATCTTCGGAGCGTGCCGTCAAAAGCCGATGCGCCGCCTATCGTCTCAACGGTGATCGGCATTGTGGCGGATACGCATCAGGTGTCGTTGGAGAGCGGCGCGCGCCCGGAGATTACGAAGCCGATGTTGGACTACACGCAGCTCACGCTGGCGGTGCGCGGCAATGCCGACCCGGAGGCGTTGATCGCGAGCGTGAAAAACCAGATCTGGTCGATCGACAAGAATCTTCCGGTCTTCGAAGTGCGAACGATGGAGCAGGTGCTCGAGGAAGACACGAGCCAGCGGCGTTTCGAATCATTCGTCATGAGCGTTTTTGCCGGACTCGCGCTCGTGCTCGCGTCGATCGGACTGTTTGGCGTGCTTTCCTCGCTGGTCAGCCAGCGCACCCACGAGATCGGAATCCGGATGGCGCTCGGGGCGCAAACGAAGGACGTGTTGGGCATGGTCCTGGGTGAAGGCTTTCGCATGGTGGCGCTCGGCGTGGCTATTGGCGTTGCAGCGGGCGTGGCGCTCAGCCGTTTTCTTTCCGGTCTCTTTTTTGGGGTGAGCCCGGCGAATCCCGCGACCTATTTGCAGGTCGCGCTGATGATGATCGGGATCGCGCTGGTCGCGTGTCTTCTACCGGCGTGGCGCGCGATTCGCGTGAATCCGATGGTAGCCCTGCGTTACGAATGAATTAACAAGGAGGGGCGGTTTGTAACCGCCCTCGCAATAAATCGGCGGTTTCAAACCGCTCCTTGAGGCGCACCTCGATAACCGTCGGGTGATGAAGGCACGCAAAATAATTGTTCCTGCCTTGGAGAAACGACATAGTCCCGCCATGGATCGCGATCCTCAGACGAAGGAAAGAGCGCGCAGCGCGGCCGAGGAAATCCTGCGGGTGATTTATGGAGATGACCTCGAGGGCTGCACGGTCAGTCTCGATCGCATTACTGAGGTAATCTTGACCGCACTGACTGAGCACGCGCAAAAAGATCAGGCCATCTCGGAACTGCACGAGAAGGCGTTCGAGGCGATTCAATTGCTTTCCACCCCGCCAGCGAATGGAGAAGCCTTGGGCGCCGATGAGCTCCGTTCTCTGCTTGGGGAGCGTCTGGATAAAATTCAGAGCCTGTCGAGCAAGGTGATCGCAGCCACGAAAGCTGAGCGAGAGCTCCAAACATTTTCCGATCCCGCCGCCGAATCCAGCGACACCGCTCCGGCCTAACGACTCCAATCGCTTTCGCCCGCTAAAGCCTCCAACCAGAAGCATCCCATGAAAAAGACTCTCGTCCTGATCGCCAGCGTCGCAGCCGCCGGCACCGCTTTTTGCGGCCAACACTTCGACGCGGCGCAATGGCGTGGCGTCCAGACCTACGACATCCCCGCCCTGCAAAAAATCGAAAGCTCGCAGGTGGGCAATGTTGTCGGCGTGCGCATCAATTATCGCGGAGACCGGATCAGCCACCAACGGTGGAACTGGTACGAAGGCTCGATCTGGCGTTACCGGCCGGGAGACAAGGAAAAGTTTCCTTTCCTGCGGGTCATGATCGAGAAGAAGGACCTGGCCGCCTTCAAGTCGCTCCCGACCGACTTCAAATCGTCCGCGGAGATCGTCGTTTACGGCCAGGTCCAACGCGATAACCAGGCGAATTTTCTTTTTATTCGATTGCTGGGCCGCAACGTGACGCTCGATGCTTCCGGCAACGCCACGGTTGATTGGTAATCAGAGGGAAAATCAACCGCGGATTGCGCGGATGAGGGACAAAGAAGAGCTTTTTCCAAACCGCGTCTGTGGCAAGGAGGAAGAATCGGCTGGAAAAGGCTCCTCCCGTAATCCGTGAAATCCGCGTTATCCGCGGTTAAGACATTTTCGATGCGACGCGCGGATACGCTGTCATTAGTATCACGCCATGATTTCGACGATCCGATGCCTTGCTCTCGCCCTGCTTGTCTTGCCGTTGAATGCGACGCACGCGGCCGAGTATCCGGCGCCGGCGGAAGGCGATTACGTCATTCGCGATTTCAAATTTACCTCGGGCGAAACGTTGCCGGAGTTAAAGATCCATTACCGCACCATCGGCAAAACGGTGAAGGACGAGAAGGGCGTGGTCCGCAACGCGGTGCTCATCACCCACGGGACCACCGGAAGCGGCGCGCAATTTATCCGGCCGGAGTTCGCGGGCGAACTTTTCGGTGCGGGCCAACCGCTCGATGCGACCAAGTTTTTCATCGTGCTGCCGGATGGAATCGGACACGGGAAATCGAGCAAGCCCAGCGATGGGATGCACGCGAAGTTTCCGCGCTACGGTTATGTGGACATGGTGGAAGCGCAGTTTCGGTTGCTGACCGACGGCCTGGGCGTAAACCACGCGCGGCTGGTCATGGGCACGTCCATGGGCGGGATGCACAGCTGGCTCTGGGGCGTAACGCATCCGGATTTCATGGACGCGCTCATGCCCCTAGCGAGTTTGCCGACCCAGATCTCGGGACGCAACCGCGCCTGGCGCCGAATGGTGATCGACGCGATTCGCCACGATCCGGAATGGCGCGGCGGTGATTATTCCGCGGAGCCGCAGAGTCTGCGCACGGCCGCGGAGATGCTCTGGTTGATGAGCAGCAATCCGGTGCTGCGCCAGAAGGATTCCCCGACGCTCGCGAAGACGGACGAGGCACTGGATAAATTTGTCGCGGACTATTTCAAGACGGGTGATGCGAACGACATGCTCTACGCGCTCGAGGCTTCGCGCGATTACGATCCGGGCCCGGGGTTGGAGAAAATCCGCGTGCCGCTCCTGGCGGTGAATTCCGCGGACGATCTGATTAATCCGCCGGAGTTGGGGATCCTCGAGCGAGAAATCAAACGCGTGCCGAAGGGGCGCGCGGTCGTGATGCCGTTGAGTGACAAGACTCGTGGTCACGGGAGTCATACCATCGCCGCTTTATGGAAGACCGAACTCGAGGCACTGCTCAAGCAAACTGAGAAATAGAAAGACCAGAGATGCCTACCCAGCCGCTCTTGCAGTCGTGGCCGAATAGGGAGCAGGGAGCGACATGAGACTTATCATCTACATTATTGGGTTCATGATCTTGATTGGCGGATTGGCGTGGGGCGCGATCACTGCGGGAGTCCCCCAGCTCTATGTCCAGATCGGCGCGGTTATTCTGTTGGGGATTGGAATAATCATGGGCGTTTCGACCACGCGCTATCGCTCTGGCGGAGACGTGACCGTGGTGAAGGACAACGATACGCTCTAGGCGTGACTAAACAGGGCACGCTTCGCGAGGCTGAAGAATATTTTCATCAGCAAATCCCGATCACACGCGCAATGGGCGTGCGGGTGGTGGCGCACGATGAAAACGGATTCGTAGTCGAAGCGCCCGTAGCGCTGAACTCGAACCATTTGCGCACGGCCTTCGGTGGCAGCATCAACGCCGTCGCCACTCTCGCTGCCTATGGATTGCTCTGGTTGGAATTGCGCGCGCAGGCCGTTCACGTCGTCGTCGCGGAAAGCTCGATCCGTTTTCTGCGACCGGTGCGCGAGACCATCCGCGCAATCTGTCCACGCCCTGATCCTGAGGTATGGAAGGCTCTTCACGTGCGCCTTGCCGAGAAGGACAAGGCGTGCATCATCCTTCGCGTAAATGTCGCGGAAGAAGGTCAGGTAGCGGCGGCGTTTGAAGGCACCTTTGTCGTCCGAGAGAACCTAAGTCAGAGCGGGCCAGCTAGGCGGCCCGGGCCGCGAGAATCTTGATGAACCAACACCGAGACTTATAGTGACGACCATCAACCATCTTGATCAACTCGCCGCTCTCATCACGCAGGAGCGGGACGCTTTGCTCGAGCGATGGCGGCAACAGGTAAAGCAGCTCCCCTCCGCGAAGCATCTCGATATTCCAGCGCTCAACGATCACATCCCGGACCTTCTCGATGAAATAGCCGCCGCACTTCAATCACGATCGCGCGAGACAATCCCGGAAGCCTTGGTGGAAGGCAGCCCGCCGGCCCATGGATTCCAACGTCTGCAGGAGGCTTTCGATATCGAAGAGGTGGTCGCGGAGTACAACATCCTTCGCGGCTGTATTCACGATCTCGCGGAAAAGAATGGTTTAAGCCTGCAAGGGGAGCCTTTCCACATTATGAACCGGGTCCTCGACCACGCGATTGGTTTGGCCCTGCAGACGTATGCCACCGAGAAAGCGCTGGAAGTGCAGCGCCGCCGGGAAGAGTACCTCGCCTTCGTCGCGCACGATCTTCGAACTCCTCTCAACGCCATTTCGCTCGCAACGAGAATCTTGGAGGTAAATTTCAAGGAACGAATCGACCGCGCGGAAAGCGCGCAGATGTTGAAAAGCTTGGGACGCAACGTCCAGCATCTGCAAAAGTTGGTCGAGAAGATCATCGAGGAAAACACCAGCCTCCGAACCGAAACCGGAGTCAAACTCGAGTGTCGCAACTTTGATTTATGGCCGCTCGTCGAGGCCCTTATCCACGACCTTCACCCGGTGGCAGGAACCGGCAGCACTCAGCTCGTTAATAAGGTCCCACACTACCTGGTCGTTTATGCGGATGCCAGCCTGCTCCGGCGGGTTTTTCAGAACCTGATTGCCAACGCAATCAAGTCCACGCCACGCGGGAAGGTCCTCATCGAGGCGCGGGAACTAAGCGAGGAGGATGTGGTCGAGTGCCGGGTCAGTGACAACGGTGCCGGGTTCCCGCCGGAACGTCTTGAAAAGGTGTTCGAGGACTTGGAGACCGATTCTCAGACTGAAGGTGGGTTGGGCCTGGGCCTCGCTATCGTGAAGACGTTTATTGAGGCTCACCGCGGCAAGGTGACCGTCGAAAGCGAGTTGGGTGTCGGCTCCACCTTTCAATTTACGCTGCCCCGCGATGGGAGTGCAAACCTATGATCACCGGAGCCCATTCAATCATTTACAGCAAGAATCCCGAGGCGGACCGCGCGTTCCTGCGGGACGTCCTCCAGTTGACGAACGTCGACGTGGGCCATGGCTGGCTGATCTTCGGATTGCCGCCCGCCGAAGTTGCTGTTCATCCGTCAGACAAGAACGATGAGCATGAGTTTTATTTGATGTGTGACGACATCGAAGCGTTTGCCGCGCAGATGAAACAGAGCGGGATCGCTTGCGGGCCGCTGGATGATCAAGGTTGGGGCTTGCTCTCCCAGCTCACGCTCCCGGGCGGCGGGAAACTCGGCGTCTATCAGCCGCGTCATGCGAGGCCGGAGGCGATGAGTGGGAGGCCGGCGAAACAAGACTAGGACCTTGAGCAAGAAATTAGGCCGGCGACAAGAGTAGCGCTGTCATCCCGAGCCGCGCAGACGGGACCGCGACTGCGGGAGAGCGCTGACCTCACGACGAAACTACGCGCCATCGCAGAAGGTGGAAACGATCAACCACTCATCCGCGTGGCAAATCGTTTGGTTTGTTGGAAATCACCCCACGACTGCGAGGTCCCTCGCCGTCTGCGCGGCTCGGGATGACAAGGGAAAAAACTGCCTTCGGGAAAAAGCTATTTTTCTTTCTCCAGCTTGAGTGCGGCGGAGTTCATACAATAACGAAGACCGGTTGGTTTGGGTCCGTCGGGAAAGACATGGCCGAGATGACCTCCGCAGCTGGCGCATAAGACCTCGGTCCGGGTCATCATGAATTTGCGATCGCTTTCCGTCGCCACGGCGTCCTGCGCCACCGGTTGATAAAAACTTGGCCATCCGCTGCCGGATTCGAACTTCGTCTCTGAGCTGAAGAGCGGGTTCCCGCAGCCCGCACATTTGTAAACGCCCGGGTCATGTGCGTCGGCGTATTCGCCGGTAAATGCTCTCTCTGTCCCCTTCTCGCGCAGGACGTGATACTGCTCGGGTGTCAGCGTCTTTTTCCATTCTGCTTCCGTCTTTTCGATTCTCTCACTCATATTTTGGCTCCAAATTTCGAGACAAGAGGCCTCACGGCAACCAGCCACCGACGGCTTGGATCGGCTCGAACTGTCCCGACTGCGTGACCCATGCGGCGATCGCGCTTCGCGAACCGTCGGGCTGTTTCAGCGATTGGGTGGGAAGCTGAAGTTCCTTCCCTCCCGATTTCATTCCTTCGCTCGTTAATCCAAGCACCACGAAGTCATGCAACAATTTCCGCCCGCTATTTTCTCCCGCGGTCACATCCGCGGCGAGCGCAAACCCAAGGCGCGCCACGTGAATTTCGTAGCGCCGACTGTCAGTGGCCGTCGGCTTGAAGGCGCTCGTTACGCGGTCGCCATTAATTGTGATCTTCAAGACGCCTGGAGTTTCCGTGGCCGCCGCCAGCGGAACCGCGGAATTATGCCAGGCCACTCCATCCAGAACGAAAGCCGGAGTGTAAACGTTCTCCATTTTCCAATGGGCGGAATAACTGGCCTGGCGCTCAGTCCATTTGGCGGACGCAAACGGATCGCGCCAGCCGAGGTGGTCCCAGTAATCGACATGAAATGCGATTGGCACAAAATCCTGCCAGAGCCGCGGGTCATTTTTCAAGTTGCTCAGCCACGCCTCGGCCGGCAGGCAACTGCTGCAACCTTCCGAGGTGAACAGCTCGACCAGATGAGTCCGGGCCGGCTTGCTTTCGAAAACCACGACGCCGCCTTTCGCGGTCATGGCCGCGAGAACGGACACGAAAAAGAGAACGTGCCTGATCATACCGGAAGGTTAAGGCGCAATGATCGATTGCGCGAGCTTTGCGATCAGCGCGCTCACAATCACGAGGAAGAAAATCCTCACGAACCGGCTCCCCTTCGCAATAGCGAGCCGCGCCCCAATGGTCGCGCCCAGGACGCTACAGAACGCCATCGGCAGGGCGTATTGGTAAATGATATTTCCGCTCCAGCCGAAGTAGATGACTGAAGCGATGTTGGTCGCCCAATTGATGACTTTCGCGGAAGCCGAGGCGGAGAGGAAATCGAATCCAAAAACGCCGACGAAAAGAAAAATAAGAAAGCTGCCGGTGCCGGGACCAAAAAAGCCATCGTAGAAACCGAGACCGGCGCCGATCAAAACTCCGAGCCAAATCGCTTTTCTGGGCGCGTGTTTGGGCTGGTGAATGAGCCCGAGGTCTTTGACGAAGAAGACGTAAATCGCAACGAGGACCAGAAGCGCAAGAACGACCGGTCTCATGAAGGCCGTGCTCAGAAGCGTGACTGTGCGCGACCCGAGAAAGGAAAAGATGAAGGCTGTGACCGCAGCCGGCAAAACCGTCGACCACTCGATCGCGACGTGTCGAGCGTAGCGCTGCACTGCGATCGTTGTTCCGGCGCACGAAGCGAATTTGTTCGTGCCAAGGATAGTCGCCACCGGTGCGCCCGGAAGCAAAATGAGCATCGCGGGGATTTGGATCAGTCCTCCGCCTCCGACCACGGCGTCAATGAAGCTGGCCAGGAGCGTGGAACAACAAAGCAGCAGGATCAGGGTCATGGCGAGTTGGCGTCAGAGCCTTCGCCGCCCGCTGCCGAATGTCTAGCGGTTGCGAATTCCAACTCTCACCGACTTCCATTCTGGAAAGGGGACAGTCGAGCGAGGCAGTGCCGGGACCGCGATCGCAGATTTGAAAGGAAGCGCAGGGCGTTGAACCCTGCTCTTCCGCTTAAACCGCTGGGCGTATTACATGTAATTCAACGCGCCGCACCGCCAGCACGTGAACCACGACCAGTTGCCGTGCACGATGTTGCTCGCGTGATCATTCCAGCAGGTATAGAGCGCGCGATGGTGCCGGTGCCGGCCACCCACTTCACCGCCCTCGTCGTCCTTCTCGGCGCCGGCGCCGCCCTCTTTATCCGGCTTCTTACCACTCTTATCATCAGCCATAACTTGTTATCCTTTCCTTTGTTGATGTTGGTTGCATTACCCCCGCACCACCCGGTGTGGCGGCGAATCCTTGTTTATCAAAACGCGATCGAGACAGGCAAGCGGCGTTGGCGACTTTGTCGCCGAAGCGCGTGCCCTTTCGATCCCGTTTTTGGATTCAAGCGGGAGTATTACGTCCGGAGCCGTTGATCTTGCGTTCTTGGCCTTCGCACGTCGAAACGGACGGCGACAATCCCGACCGATCGGGCTGATTCGTTAGGCAGTTTGTCTTATTCTACCCACATGAAAAACCCAAGCCGCGAAAGGCATTGGTGCGAGACGTCCACGTCCAGCAGTGGGACCGCCGGAATGCTGGATTCCGGCGGTCGCGCAACCACCTTGTAAAAGAACAACTATCCCCTGGTCTGCGCCCAGTAGGGTTGCGCCCCCGGCAGGATCGCCTTGGGCGGAGTGGTATTCCGAAAGGTGACCAATTCGACACGTCCCTGGCTGAGGTCCGACGACAAGACTGAATCAGCGCTGAGCCTCCAGTTTGCGGCAGCGTCCCGGGCCAACTCGTCCAAAGCAGGATGCCCGCTACTTCTCAGCACCCGTGTCTCTGTCACTCGGCCGCTCTTATCGAGAGTGAGGGAAAGGACGACGGAGCCCTCCAAACCCTGAAAGTAAACGCCGACTGGCAATTTCGGACTCTCCTTCTCGAGCCATTTGGCATTCGCCGCCGTAAAGGGCGATGCGATGAACAGGGCAATGATGCTTCCGCAGATGGCGGAACGAAACGTTGATCTAGGTGTGTTGGTTTTCATTTTGTTATCTGGCTTTCTACCTTGGTTTGGGATCTCTTGAACAACCGGAAGTACCGCTCACGAAGGCGCTGCCGCAATATCCACTTGGAGCCGGAAGTGCAGGCCACTTTGGCGCTGCTCATTGTGTTCGATCGGCTTACTCTTGAGAATCTTCTCATGAATGGGACGGTGATTTCCAGACAGTGAGTCGCAAGAATTCAGGTTCAGCAATGAAAGTGGCGCGTGGTAAGAAGCGGCGGCGACGCTCGATCATTGCCTTCGAAATGATCCGCCTCGACCGGACCGCAAGCGAACCGCTCCATCACCAGCTCTACCGCCAGATTCGCGATGAGTTGGGATCGGGAAGTTTCAGCGACAGCTCTTCTCGACTGCCTTCTTCCCGGTCTCTGGCGACGGATCTCGGAGTTTCAAGACTCACCGTAAACCTCGCTTTCTCGAAGCTTCATGCCGAAGGCTATCTTCGGTCGCAAATCGGATCGGGGACGTTCGTGGCGGACCCACTACCCGAAACTCTCTTGCGGGTGAAGAAGGCGCAAGGCGAACCGGAAGTCGAGCGTCCTCCGCGAATTGCCAAACGCGTCATCGAGATTGCGGATCCCCGAACGGGAAAGGAATTCGATGTCGGAGTGGCGGGTGGTCCTGGCGTCACCTTGGTGCCCGGCGTGCCCGCGGTGGACGAATTTCCCATTACAGTTTGGGAGCGGCTCAGAACGAAGGTCCTCGCACGAAAGGGAGCCCACTTATTGCGCTACGCCTCCAGCCGCGGCGACGCCGACCTGCGCAAGGCGCTTGCCGCCTATTTGTGTGATTTTCGCGGCGCGCGCTGCCATCCCGACCAGATCGTCATTGTGGCGGCCATGCAGCAGGCGATGCTCATCAGCGCCATGGCTCTGATCAATCCGGGCGATACCGCCTGGCTGGAAGATCCGGGGTTCCCGCAGGCCCGCAGGAGCTTTATCTTTGCCGGCGCCAAGCTGGTCCCGAGCGATCTGGAAGGAATCGTGATCGACCGCTCGTCCAAAGGCCCCTCACCGAAAATTATTTTCGTGACGCCTTCTCATCAATTCCCGCTCGGCATCACGATGAGTCTCAAGCGAAGAAAGGCTTTGATCGATTTCGCGCGCGAGCGCGATGCTTTTATTTTCGAGGACGATTATAACGCGGAGTTCCGGTTCAACGGTCCGCCGTTTCCCTGTTTGCAAGGGCTCGATCATTCCAGCCGTGTGATCTACGCGGGCACCATGAGCAAGATTCTCTATCCCTCTCTGCGCCTGGGATATCTCGTGTTGCCGGAGCAGTTAGTGGAGTCGGTGATCAAGATTCGGGCGGTGATAGATCAACATTCGTCCGCTATCGATCAAGCAACTCTTGCTCGATTTGTCTCCGAAGGATTTTTTCTGAGCCACATCAGGCGGATGCGAAAGCTGTATTCCGACCGGAGAGATTTCTTTATCGAAGAGTTCAATAAGTTGCTGGGCGACCGGTTCAAGCTGGAAATTCCCGAAGCCGGGTTGCACTTCGTCGCCTGGCTGCGACACGAAGCCGATTTTCCCCTGGTCAACCGGGCGGCCGCCGAAACCGGAATCAGACCGCGGCCTCTTTCGGTTTTTTGCATTCAAGCTGCGCTGCCGCCCGCACTAGTCTTTGGTTTTGCGGCCTGGTCTTGCGCGCAAGTCCGGGAAGGTCTCTCCAAGTTCGCTTCCGCACTCAAAAAAGGAGTGCGCACTTAAACGAAGACCACCAAGAAGGGCTACCCCGCATGGATTCGAACCATGAATAACGCCTCCAAAGGGCGCTGTGTTACCGTTACACCACGGGGTAATGCGATTTCCAATTCTCGAGTGCCGTTTATCGATTGAGCGGCAGCCGAGCGCTACCAATTCTTAGATCGCAAATCACAATTCGCAATTCGCAATTCGCAATTGGCCCAGCCCGATTGCGTCAAGTGATCGCCGCCCGACTACAATTGCGGATAGGGCCCGGGTAGACGGATGTCTACCGTCGTGCCGCTGCCATGCACGCTGCTGACAGAAATCTTTCCCTGATGCGCGGTCACGACCGATTTGGCGATCGCCATGCCGAGACCGGTGCCGTGGGATTTCCCGTGCGTGACGAACGGTTCGAATAATCTCGGCACGATCTCCGGAGGAATTCCGACTCCGGTATCGGAGATGCGGATCACGACCTGACTGCCGACGAGATCGGTGGTGATCGTCAAAATGCCGCCGCTTGGCATCGCTTCCCGCGCGTTCTTGATCAAGTTGCAAAGAACACGAATGAAGCGCGCCAGATCGACCACAACGTTCCCGTCGTAGCGAATGTTCTTGGCGAATTGAATGTTTTGGCCCGGGAGAAGACGGAGTGATTGCTGGTTCAACTCGTCGAGCAAACGCCAAATTGAAACGGTTTCGCAGGAAAGCGAGGTCGAGCCACGCGCGTAGTCGAGCAGCTCTTGCGTCATCGCGAGCATTCCATCCACGGCCTTGTCCGCCATCGAGGTCAACTCGAGCAGGCGGGGATCGTTGCTTTCGCCCGCGATCAAATCCGTGCAGCACCGAATGATGCAGATCGGGTTCTTGAGATCATGGATGATGGAGTTCGCCATCGCGCCCACCAGGCTTAGCCGTTCTGTGCGCATGACTTCGGTGATGAAATGGGAGTTCACGCTGCGGAGACGCTCCGAAACGGAACGCAAGAAATTCATATGCAAACGGCTGGGCGCGAGCTCGAGGATCTGCTGAAAAGTGGATTCGTCCACCGTCCCGAGGAGCGTTGGTTCTGCGGCCGTGGCCATGGCGGAGCGCGGCTCCCCATCGAGCAACGCCATTTCGCCAAAGAAGTTTCCCGATTGAATGAAGCCCAGCGTTTCCTGCTGACCACCGCGGCCAGACTTGGAAATCTTCACCGAACCTTCCCCAACGAGATACATCAGATCACCGGGATCGCCTTCGCGGAAAATGACTTCTCCAGTGTTTAATTGGACGACGTGAACGTCAGGCGCAATTTCCTCGAGTAGATCGGACTCAATTCCTTCGAAGAGTCGATTCTGGGCTAACTGGTCGAAGGCCTTCGCGAGACAAGAGCTCATGGCGTGTATTAGTGAGAAGGAGCGAGGGAGCCGACGACGCACCCGGCGCGGGACATCTTCACGCTTTCCAGCACGGAGCGGACATGGGCCACCAGCTCATCGGGACGATGCGGCTTCCGAAGAAAACCGGCCATGCCCGCGGCAAGCATGCGGTCGAGGCGTTCCTGCGCGATAAAACCTGTGCTCAAAAGCACCACGACATCGGGGCGGATCGCGCGGAGGCGGCCAAATGTTTCTTCGCCGTCCATGAACGGCATCGTGAGGTCGAGCAGGATCAGATCAAAATGGTGCGGCTGCTTGCGGAAGAGATCGAGGCATTCGAAGCCGGATTGAGCGGTCGTGACCTCGAAGCCCGCCTCCGACAGAATGCGTTTACCCAAAACCAGAGCCATCGGTTCGTCATCGACCACGAGAAGCTGGCGCGACCTGAACGGCGTGGAGGGCGGGGCTTTTTTTCTCCCCCTTGCTAGAGCAGCGATTTCGGGATGGAACAAAACTTTCTTGTCGGAACCACCCGCGTGCTCGACGAGTTGTGCAGTCACCTTCGCGGCGCGGTCTACGCTCGTGCGCAGCATGCTGAAATACTTTTCCGAGCCGTCGTTTCCAGCCCAGATGTTTTCGATGGCCGCGCTCGTTCCGGATATGATTTCAAGCAAATTATTTAGCTCGCTCGTCGCCTTTTTCTCGGCGTCCCCGGAATGGGTTGATCCTTCAGGCGTTTCCATGCGCTAGGGCGATAAACCAGCACTCAGGCGCACCGGTGCGGTGATGGACACGTCCCGGGCAGGATTTTTTCCTGGCAGCCGAGTCGGTTCCGCGCCCGGTGGCATCGCTGGGGGCGCGGAATTTGTCGCGCTGGGTTTTGGCGATGCAGGCACGCTTCCGCGCACCCGGCCTGCCGAGGAATTGCTCGAAGTCTCCATGAGCGAGACCAACTGGTCGCTGCTCTGGAGATGAATGACACGGCGACTCAACAGCGTGGGGCGAGCGACCTTTGCTCCCGACTTTGTGCCGGAAGACCGGGGTGCATCCTGCGCCGAGTCATCGGTCACGCCGCTATCCCCGAAACCCTGCTCAGGTGTGTGTTCGTGGTGTTTCTTTTTGCCATCTCCTTTTCCGTCATCGTCGTCGCCGTGATGATGGTGGCCGTGGTCATCGTCGCCATGGTGATGGTGGTCATCATCATCGTCGTCGCCGTCGTGCGGTGTTGCTGTCGGCCGCGGCGTTGCGCTCGGTCTGGGGGTAGCCGTCGCTTTGGGGGTTGCGGTTGGTTTCGGGGTAGCAGTCGCATTAGGCGTCGCGGTGGGCTGGGGCGTGGCGCTTGACCCCGGCGTCGCTGAGGGATTAGGCGTCCCCACCGGACTTCCTCCAAGAATTGGCGTTGGCTGTGGGGTGGCGACTGGAGCCGGGGTGGGTGCGGGTTTTTCCGCTTCGGTTGCGTCTTCGTGGCGGCTGATCGTGGCGATCGTCGAATCGGCGCCAACAATTACGTTGGTCCCTTGTCCTTCGATCGTGAGATTCGTCGCGACCAGCGTGTTGTGGCCTTTTTCTACTGCTTGCTCGTCGATCGCTTTTTGAATCAAGGAGAGGCTGGGTAGCGTCGCCTTGCCTTTCTTTGACATCTTGACGAGAGACGACGTGCTCATGACCTGCTTTAGGTCCACGTGAACCGGCTGGGGGATTTTCTTGGCGTCCGGCGGCATCATGATCATCTGGCCCGGTCGCAATGAGACCTTCTCGTCCAAGCGGCCATTGAGCGAGAGACGCATGCTCCCTTCGAGCACCAGAACTTTGAGGTCACGCCCCGGGCGGTACTCCATCATGATTGTCGTGCCGGTGATGGAGGCCGTGACCGCCGCGGTTCGGATCTTCGCGCCGCCGATTCCTTTTGGCACTTGGAGCAAGAGTGTCCCTTGTTCGAGGGTCATGTCGCGCGTGCCCGTCTTGAAACTGAAATATGTCTCCGGTCCGATGCGGGTGAGGGTGTTGTCCTGGAACAGGAGCTCGGAGCGGGATTTGACGCCGGTCTTGAGGGCCAGCTCATCCTTGATCAATTCGTTGAGGGAGGCCGGATGCGAGCCGCGCGAAGGCTCCACGACTTTGACCACGTTAATAATCTGAGTCACGCGGGCTTCGAGCAGCGGACCGGCGTAACCAAGCGTGGTCGCGCCGAACCATAAAGCAGCACTTAGCAAAGCAAGCTGAAGAGGAGGACGGCAAGGCATGGGTCGGTCTTGGTTTTAGCAGGAGCTATGCCTTGTTTTATAATTTCCAGAAGAAGGAAGATCAGAAACGGATAGCCACCCCGACCCCGACGCCAGTGGTGAACACATCGTAATTGAAAGCGCTGCGATTCGATCGATTGCTCGCGAACGAAACGAATCCGTTCAGCTCGGCGTCCGGCGTGAATCGATATCGCACGTTCCAGGATGCGACATGATTCACGTCGGTCCGGTTTCCCGAATTGTAAAAATAAGGGGAAAGGCGGTAGCTGACATCTGTTTCTAACCGGCGGCTGATCTGCACATGGTATCTCGCGAACCCGCCGGCCAGATCGCGCTGCGCCGAATGCGGATCGGAGATGCCAACCATTCCGACGACTCCCAGGACAAGGGAGTGCGGTCCCCCCAGGCTGAGTGTTTTCTGCGCGGCGAAAGTGAATTCGTGATCGGTTAGTACTCCGTCACTGTGACGGTCCAAGAGCTGGACGAAATCGTAGCGAGCGGTGAAATTGACTCCTCCCCAGCGCGCGGGCGCCCACGAAATGCCTGCGCCAGCGCCGAGGCTTTCAAAGTCGAGCGACGACATCTCCGCATAACGAAAAATCGAGGCCTGGCCTCCGAGTTGGAGCGTGACCTCGCTCCCGAGTTGTTGAGTCCAACTCAAGGCCGCGCCGGCCGAAAAGAAAAAATCGCTCTCGGTGTCGTGGCGGGTGAGAGCAGCGTTATTGGTAAAGAAGGAACCGGCGTCCCCGCTGAGAGTAAACGGACGCGGCCTTTCCTTTTTCTTGAGGATGAGTTGCTGGCCGAAACTGTCGTCCTCGGAGGTGACGCTCGACGAAGTGGTAACGTCGTCCGAGCTCACCGCTTCCGCGTTTGAGTCTGGAAGTTTCTGAAGGAGACGCGCGCGTTCCACTACGCTGCCCGCGTCCTGCGCAGTTACGGTTATAGGCCGAAGCGATAACAGGGAGAGGATGAGCGCGCAGCAAACGACTTTGTTGAAATTCACCACGCCGAGCTTTAGCAAAGTCTATGCCGCCCTCGCGTGACGCACGGGGCCGGGTACGCTTTCCGCTTTCCGCTTGTCGGATGTTAAACCGCCGCGCTCTCGTCATTCTCGCCCTCGCCTTGGCCGGGATGGTCTGTTTGATCGCGCTCGATCTCCGCAAGCCCAATCTGTTCCTGCGCCTCGAGAATTCGTATGCGGATGCGCTCGCTCGTCTCGGCGATAAGACGCCGGCTAATCCCGATCTGGTTTTCATGGCGATCGAATCGGAATCGGTGGGGGTGGACGAAAAATTGGACATTGATCGCGGCTTTGAGCTGGGGCTCGGGGACGTAAAGGAGAAGCGGGCGTTGGAGTTGATGAGCTCGAAATTCCCGTGGCCTCGCGAGATCTATGGGCTCATCCTCGAGCGACTGATTCAGGCTGGCGCGAAAGTGGTTATCTTCGACCTCACGTTCCCCACTTCTACCGAGGGAGACGAACCGTTTCGGGATTCACTCGACCGTTTCCGTGATCGGGTCGTGATCGGCAGCAATTTCGTCAAGTCGAGCGGCCTGCGCGCCAGTCATACGCGTCCCACCGAAACCCTGCTGCCTCAGGAAGCGATCTTCGACGACCGCCTTGGCTTCACCAATTTCTGGCCAGACGAGGACGAGGTGGTGCGACGCGCCCAGTTCCGGGTGACCCTCGAGCAGGTGGACGGCGAAAATCCTCAAAGCGATTCCGAAGTCCTTCTGTCGCTCGCGGCACGGGGTCTGGTCAAAGCGGATTCCGCTGCCGCGGTCCCAGCGGACCTGGGGCAGCACAGGTTCCGTTTTACAGGTGCGCCACGCGAAGGTTTTCCTCCTCATTCCATCTTCGAAATCTTCGTGCCGAAATATTGGCGGCATAATTACCAGTCCGGTGAGTTTTTCCGCGGCAAGATCGTGCTCGTCGGCGCGGAAGGGAACTGGCAGCACGACGAGCAGGCGACGCCATTCGGTTCCATGCCCGGGCCGGAAGTGCACCTCAACGCGATCAACGCCGCCCTCCACGGCGCGTTCATTCGGGAAGTAACGCCTGCTTTTGCCGCGGCGCTTACGATCCTGGCTGCGTTGATGGCGATCGCTCTTTCGCTCTTTCTCCGATCGCCCTGGCTTCGTTTAAGTGCGCTCGCCGTGGCTAACGGCACCGGCGCCTGCTTCGCGCTCCTGGCCTTCAATCGCGCTTCCATCCTGTTGCCGCTCGTTGCGCCTTTGGCTGAGCTCAATCTCACCGTCTTGCTTGGACTAATCGCCGATCTGACTTGGGAGCGCGTCGAGAAGAATCGTGTCCGCCGCACGCTGGAGAAGTACGTTTCCCGGAATGTCGTGCGGGAACTACTCGATCAGCCAAAGCTCTACGCTCAGTCGTTAGGCGGTGTCATCAAACCGGCCACGATTTTGTTCTCCGACATCCGCGGATACTCCTCGGTGACGGCTCGAAGCGACCCTCAAGCGCTCGTCGCGCAATTGAACGAATATCTGACCGCGATGGTGGAATGCGTCTTCCGCTTTGGCGGCACGCTCGACAAATTCATCGGTGACGCGGTCATGGCGGTTTGGGGCAACACGCGCAGCGAAGGCATTCGAAACGACGCGGCCAACGCGGTGCGCGCCGCCCTGGCCATGCGGCAGGAACTGGCGCGATTGAATGAAAGCTGGCTGGAGCGGGGTCTGCCCCCGCTTCGGATCGGTGTCGCCATCAATCACGGCGAAGTGGTGGTCGGAAATATCGGTTCGCCCCAGCGGATGGAATTCACTGTGATCGGCGACGCGGTCAATGTGAGCTGGAGGCTCCAGGAGTTGACCAAGGAGCTGGAGGCCGAACTCATTGTCGGTGAGAACGTGATGGCGCTGGTCATCGAAGAGTTCGAACTTCGCCCGTTGGGCAAAGCCGCGATCAAGGGCGTGCCGCAGCCGCTCGAGATTTTCGAAATCCTTGGGGCGATCGAGCCAGAGGCCGCGGATCTGAACGCACCAACGCTTTAGCGACGGCTTCGCTACCTACTACGAACCGAGGCCGCCGCCTCGGCGGGGCGCCGACGGGTCGATTGACTGCTCGCAAACGCCTGGAAACTGGCTATGCTTTCGTTTCCGAGAAATGAACCAATTGTCCATCAGCAATCTACGTGTCTCCATCGCCGACCAGGAGATCATTCGCGGCCTTTCGCTGGCCGTTCCGAAAGGAGAAATCCACGCCATTATGGGGCCGAACGGCTCCGGAAAAAGCACGCTGGCGAAGGTCCTGGCCGGTCATCCCGATTACAAGGTCACTGCCGGCGAGGTGTCGATGGATGGAGAAGACATTCTCGCCCTCGCGCCGGACGAGCGCGCGCGCAAAGGCCTCTTCCTTGCCTTCCAATATCCCAGCGAAATCCCGGGTGTAACGATCGCAAACTTTCTCCGCGCGGCCGTGCAGGCGCGCTTACCCGAGGGCGAGGAGCTCGAGGCGACGGACTATTACGCGCGCCTTTACCAAAAAATGGACCTGCTGGAAATGGATCGCTCATTCACTTCCCGCTCGGTCAATGAAGGTTTTTCCGGCGGCGAAAAGAAGCGGAATGAGATTCTCCAGCTCGCCATGCTGGAGCCGAAATACGCCGTGCTCGATGAGACCGATAGCGGCCTCGATATCGACGCGTTGAAGGTGGTGGCGAGCGGCGTCAACTCTTTGCGCGGCCCAAACATCGGCATTCTAGTCATTACGCACTACCAGCGTTTGCTCGATTACATCATCCCCGATCACGTTCACGTCATGGTCCAGGGCCGGATTGTGCGGAGCGGTGGAAAAGAGCTCGCGCTGGAATTGGAAGAGAAGGGTTACGAAAGTTACGAAACGGCGCAGGCCGAAGTCGGCGAACCCGCGCTGGCATAACCCGGAAGATTTTATGGTCAAGGAAGCCTCACCTTTGGAAATCGAGAAAAACGTCGGGAACTTCGCTTATCCCGAAACGCACACGCACGACGCGGGGGTGGGTCTCACGGAAAAAACGATCCACTACATTTCCGACATCAAGGACGATCCCGATTGGGTTCGCCAATTCCGGCTCAACGCCTACAAGACTTTCCTGAGCAAACCGATGCCCACGCATTGGGCGAGCAAGGATCTGGAAGCGATTGTTTTCGACAATATCCGCTATTACTTGAGCGGCGGCACTCAGCCAAAACGTAGTTGGGAAGATGTCCCGGACGACGTGAAACGGACCTTCGAACGGCTGGGCATTCCCGAACAGGAACGGAAATTTCTCGCCGGTGTCGAAGCGCAATTCGACAGCGAGGCGGTTTATTCCAACATCAAGAAAGCCGTGGGCGAACAGGGCGTAATTTTTGTGGGCAGCGCCGATGGGTTAAAGGAGCATCCGGAAATTTTCCGAAAATGGTTCGGGAAAGTCATCCCGACCGGCGACAACAAATTCAGCGCGCTGAACTCGGCCGTTTTCAGCGGCGGTTCGTTCATCTATGTGCCGCCAGGAGTGAAGGTGAAACACCCGCTCCAGGCTTATTTCCGAATCAACGCCGAGAATTTCGGGCAGTTCGAACGCACGCTCATCATTTGTGATGAAGGCTCGGAACTGACCTACATGGAAGGCTGTACCGCGCCGAAGTTTAATACCGCCACTTTGCACAGCGCGGTCGTGGAGCTGGTCGCGATGAAGGGCGCGAAGCTTCAGTACATCACCGTGCAGAACTGGTCGGCCAACGTTTTCAATCTGGTGACAAAACGCGGCATCGCGCACGAAGACGCCGAGGTGAAATGGATCGATTGCAACATTGGTTCACGTCTGACCATGAAGTATCCCGGCGTGATCATGAAAGGCCGGAGGGCGCGCGGCGAAGTGCTTTCGATCGCGCTCGCGGGCGACGGGCAACATCAGGATACCGGCGCGAAAATGGTGCACGCGGCGGATGAAACCACCAGCAACATCATTTCCAAGAGCATCAGCATCGGGAAGGGCCGCGCCACTTATCGCGGTCTCGTTCACATCCCGAAGCATCTCAAGAATTGCAAAAACAACACCGAGTGCGACGCGCTCCTGATCAACTCGACCAGCCGCACCGACACCTATCCCGCAATCACCGTTCGCGGCACCGGGAACTCCGTCCAGCACGAAGCGAGCGTCAGCCAGGTCAGTGCCGAGCAGATCTTTTACATGCAGCAGCGAGGCCTCACCGAAGCGCAGGCGATGAGCTTGAGCGTTAATGGCTTCGTCAACGATCTCGTGCGCCAGTTCCCGATGGAATACAGCGTCGAGCTCAAGCGCCTGATCGAGCTTGAGATGGAAGGCTCGGTCGGCTAGGGTTTCGCCCCCCAAGGCAAGAGGGATCCGCGGCGGTCTTCGCCTGCACTGAGCCAGGCCGAAGTGGGCCGCCGTTTGCGTCTAAATTTCGGGCATGACTAACCAGACAGCTGTTCTTGATGAAGTAATGGAACTCGAAGCGCCGCAGGAACATTCCGAGCAGGCGATTCTTTCCGGACCTTCCGACGCGCGCCGCGCCGGGCTTCCGGCCTGGTTCCGCGATCAACAGCGCGCGGCCTGGACGACGTTCGAGTCGATTCCGTTTCCAAATCGCAAAGACCAACCCTGGCGTTTTTCGAGCGTCGATGCGCTCGATCTCTCTCGCTACACCCAGGGCGCCAGCCTCACCGAAACTGAGCGCGGCGAAATTCTCGACCGCTCCGTCGCTCTCGACGCAGCGGCGGGACGGCTCATCTTCGCGGACGAGCAATTGCTGCGACGCGATCCGTTGCCCGAAACACTCCAGAAAAGTGGCGTCCTCCTGATGCCGCTAGAACGGGCCCTGCTCGAGCACGAAGATTTGTTTCGCCGGCATTTCATGGCGCACCCGGCCACGCTCGGGTCGGCCAAGTTTGCCGCGCTCCATCAGGCCTGGGTCAGCTCCGGCACTTTTGTTTACGTGCCGCGCGGCGTGGAAGTGGAACTGCCGATCGAAATTTTCCATTGGCTGCACGGCGAAAACGCGGCCGTCTTTCCCCATATTCTTCTGATCGCCGACGAACTTTCCAAAGTTACCGTGATCGAGCATTTTCGCTCCGCTCATCGGGAGCGTTCTGGATTTGCCTGCGGCGTCAACGATCTCGTGGTGGGCCAGGGCGCGAAGGTGAACTACGTCTGCGCGCAAAATTGGAACGAGAAAGTTCTCTCGATTCAAATGAACGCCACCACGGTTTCACGCGAGGCCTCCGGGTTGAGCTTGAATGTCCACCTGGGCGGCGCTTATTCGCGTTTCGAAAGTTTGAGCCGCTTGACCGGCGAGGGCGCGCGGAGCGATCTCCTCGCTGTCTCCGTCACCGACGGCAGTCAGGAGTTCGACGCGCGCACGCTTCAGGATCACATTTCTCCGCACACCACCAGCGATCTCCTTTACAAAAACGCGCTGACCGATCACGCGCGAAATACTTTCGGTGGATTAATCCGGGTGGAGCCGCATGCGCATTTCACCGATGCCTACCAGACGGTCCGTAATCTCTTGCTCAGCGACGATGCCGAGGCGAATTCGATGCCCGGCTTGGAGATTCTGGCCGATAACGTGAAGTGCAGCCACGGCGCGACCTCTGGCCAAATCAACGAAGAAGAACTGTTCTATCTTCTCGCGCGCGGCATCCCGCTTCCGGTCGCGAAACAACTTCTGGTCAGCGGCTTCTTGAACGAAGTCGTCGATCGCCTGGATCATCCCGCGATCACCGAGCTGGTCCACGGATTGATCGAGGATAAATTCGAGCACCGGTAAAAGTCTGTCATCCCGAGGCTGGCGCAGCGCGCCGAGGGACCTCGCACCCGGAGTCGGTCGCGTCTTGACACCCGCTGCCGCAATTTGCACATGCGAGATTCCTCGCCGTCTGCGCGGCTCGGAATGACACGCCTATTGATAAAGCTTCGCGATTGAAGTGGCCGCATCCCGGATCACGTCGCGAAGTGCCGCCGGTTCGAGCACCCGAACATGCCCGCCCCAGCTCAAGATCCATCGCTCGATTTCTTCCAAACCGCCCAGTTCCATCTGCAACGTGATCGAGCCATCGGGCAGCGAACGTATCCGCTGCGATTCGTGCCAGGTTCGTTCCGCGACCAGCCGCGCCGCGTAAGGATCGAACTGGAGACGGATCCGGTATTTCCGGCCCGAAGAAAATACACCGAAACTTCCGCTCAAGATCTTGGTGATGGAAAAATCAGCGGGACGCCGGAACCCCTTCGTCGTCAATGACGCCTTCTGTATGCGAGGAAGCGCGAACGTCCGCAACTGCGCCCGATCCAAATCTTCCGCGAACAAGTACCATTGATTCTCCAGGCACCCGAGATGGTAGGGCCGAACGCGGCGGGGTTCATAAGCGCTGCTCTTCAGCTTCCGGTATTCGAAACTCAATTCGACCGAACGCAGCACCGCTTTGCTCACGATTTCAAAAAGCTCCAGGTCCGCCGGGCTCGCGCCCGCGCTTCGGAACGAGATGACGTCTTCGAGATCGGTCCAGGAAAAAGAGACTCGATCCTTCAAGCCATCAATAATTTTTCGGAAAGCTGAATGGAGTGGACGTTCGAACGGCGTCCCCTTGTACTGGGCCAGCGCTTTCTGCGCGACCAAGAGCGCGGTGATCTCACCCTCTGAAACCTCGATGCTCGGAAAGCCGGTGACCGCTTCCGTGTAATAGAAACCAAAACGCTGCTGGTCGTACCCGATCGGCAACCCAAGCCGGTCGCGCATGAAGTCGATATCGCGTTGAATGGTCTTAGCCGAGACCTCGAGTTCGGTCGCGATCTTCTGGCAGTTGGGGAAATGGTGCGACTTGAGCGCGGCGTGAAGCCGCATCATTCGCTGCAACGGCGGACGGGAAAAATTACCGGCGCCTGGAGTTATATTTCGTTTCATTCTCTTCTGTAGCCGCGGCCCTGCGGGCCGCGCGATTCTCGCGCCGTCATCATCAACGCCCCAACGCGTCCCACAGGGACGCCGCTACAGCGTTCGATCCCCGCTGAAAATAATTCAATTACTTTTACCATTGGACAGTCAATGTCCTACCCCTGGTTTCATGATGACGCCATGAAAAGATACAAAACCCATTATCCGCGTCGCAGTTTGCTCACCGTCCCCTATTCGGTCCGGCCGGATCGAATCGAGCGCGGCTTGCGCATTTTGCGGGCCCTTCGTTTCTCTCTGGCGGCCTCGAATGCTCCGAGCGAGCGACCCCACCAGCGCGAATTCGATTTCGCTCTCTCCGGAAGAGCCTGAGCCCGGCGCAGAGAAGTATTGCCACGCGCCGCGCGCGTCGTTACTTTCTTTTTTCACCTGCTGGCTCCGCGCAACCGCGGCGCTTCTTGATCATGGACGTAAGCGGAACAATCGATGCGATTCTCGGCCAAAAAGGGCGCGAGATTTTTTCGGTCTCACCGGACGCGACCGTTTTCGAGGCGATCGAGCTCATGGCCAACAAGAATGTGGGCGCGCTGCTTGTCCTGGGCGACGGACAACTTCTCGGGATGATTTCGGAGCGCGATTACACTCGCAAGGTGATGCTTCGCGGCAAGCGTTCGCGCGAAACGCAGGTGAGGGAAATCATGTCGAGCGATCTCACCGTGGTCACTTCCCGCGAGCCGATCGAAAACTGCCTGCGCACGATGACGGACAAACGCATCCGGCACCTGCCCGTGGTCGATGGCGGCACGTTGCGCGGCGTCATCTCCATCGGCGATTTGGTCAAGTGGGTCATCGCCAGCCAATCCGCCGCGATCGCCCATCTCGAACACTATATCTCCGGCGGTTATTCCGGTTGAGTCAGCGGTTCACGGCGCGACGGTTTTCGCGGGGCGGATCCATTTCGCATACCAATCGAGGTAGCGTTTGAATCGGTCGATGATGTAGCTCGGTTTCTTGAGTCCGTGGTTTTGGCCCGGGTAGATCACCAGTTCGGCCGGGACGCCGAGGCTGCGCAACGCTTGATACATCTGTTCGGTGTTCAGCAGCGGTACGTTGAAGTCGTTCTCGCCGCAAAGGAATAGCGTGGGCGTTTTGATTTTGTCGGCGTGGAGGAATGGATACGAAAGGCGCGTCCATGTTTCCGCGTTTTTCCAGGGCACTCCGAGCTCGTATTCATAATCGAGCACGTATTGATCGGTGCCGTAACCGGCGAGCACGTTCGAGATCGACGCGCCGCTGGTGGCGGCCTTGAAGCGCGTGGTGGTAGCGATGAGGTAGTTCGTCGAAATGCCCCCATAACTCCAGCCGCCGACACCGAGCCGGTCGGGATCGGCGAGACCCCGCGCCACGGCGTCATCTACGGCAGCGAGATCATCCTCGACGTCGCGATGACCCCAATCGGCGTAGATGCCCATGGCGAAATCGGTGCCGCGTCCGGTGGAGCCGCGCGGGTTTGGCAAAATGACGACATATCCGTTCGCCGCGAAAAGCTGCTTCTCGAAATCGAACTCGTTCGCGTATTGCGATTGCGGGCCGCCGTGGGGCCGGAGGAGCGCCGACATTTTGCCGCCAACAAAGGCGTCGGGAGGATTCACGACGAAGCCATGGATCTCGGTTCCGTCGGAACTCTTGAATTTTGTCTCCTCAACGCGAGCAAGGCGCAGGTCCTTCACGAATGCTTCGGTCTGCTTCGTCAGGTCGCGGAGATTGCCTTTCTCGGCGGCGAAAATTTCATACGGACGATCGGTCGTGCTCGCGCGCACAATAATTTTGCCGTCGCGACTTACATCGTACGCGGTGACTTTGCGCCGGCCACTGGTGACGGGCTGGTGCGCGCTGCCATCCGCAGGCACGCGAACAAGATGTTGCGCGCCATCATCCTCGAGCACGATCAAGACCGACTTTCCATCGGGAGACCAATGCGGTTGGACGACATTGCGATCGAGCTTCTCGGTCAGGATTTTCGCCTCGCCACCGGCGGAAGGAACAATCCCGAGCGTGTGCACCGCGTATTCGATTTTCTTGGGATCGCCCCCATGGATGTAAGCGATCGATTTGCCGTCGGGGCTCCAGGCGGGTGCGCTATCCCACTCGGGATTCGGATCGGCCTCGGGCGAAGTGGTGACCTGACGCTCTTTCGCGCCGGGCTGCGCGCCGATCGCATAGACATCCCAATTGCTAGTGCGGTCCGGGTCGTCTCCGCGTTTGGTGACAAATGCGATTTCCTTTCCGTCAGGCGACCAGGCCGGCAGAAGATCGTCGTGCGTGCCGGAGGTGAGCGGTTCGGTCTTGCGACTCGTTAGGTCGAGAAATTGCAGATGCGAATAGCGCCGGGTCAAATAGCCGTCGACGTCCTTCTTGAAAAAGAGCCGATCGATCACGATGGGCGGAACGGTCTTCTTCTCCTTTTCTTTCTTCTCGGGCTCGCGCGGATCGGGATCGTGGACGACGAGAACGATGCGCTTCGAATCAGGCGACCAGGCGAAGTCTTCGACGCCGCCTTTTAGGTCGGTGAACTTTTCGGCTTCTCCGCCATTGCTTGGCAGGATCCAAAGCTGATCGACTTCATTTTCATCATCGCGGCCGGAGAGGAAGCCGATCCATTTCCCGTCCGCATTCCAGCGCGGATGCGATTGGCCTTTATTGCCAAAAGTAAGCGCGTGATTTTCCGAGCCGTCCCACTTCACCAGCCAAAGGTTGCCGGGCCGCTTATCCTTTTCCATGTCGGCCACCTTGACGACGTAGGCGATGAAGTTTCCGTCGGGAGAAATATTCGGCTCATCCACCTCGCGGAGCGCAGCCCAGTCTTCAGGCTTTAACGTTCGTTTTGCGTTCGTTGTGGCCGGCGGAGTAGCGCCAGAAGAGGTGGGAGTCGAAGGGGACTCTGCGTGAAGCGAGACACCGAGGAGGATGGGTAGCGCAGCGCAAAGAGTGCGGGCGCGCCAAGCTGATCGATATTTCATAAGCTGTTCTTCTTTCGGAACGGGCGGTGGGCGGAACGGAGGCAAAAAACGAAATCCGGAATTTTCCTACCGGTAGCGATTCAAACCAGCTCAGTCTTCCGCGGACTCGGGGACAACGGTCTCAGCGGCTTGAAAACCAATCTTGGAATGCGTGCCGTCACAGAACGGCTTCGTGGTGGATGCACCGCAACGGCACAACGCGATCCTGTCTTTCGCAGGATAGAGGTTCCCGGCGGCGTCTTTCAATTCCACGGGACCATTCACGATCAGCGGCCCGTTCTTGATGGTTTCTATCGTTACGGTCGCCATAAGGTTTAGCGGCGACGGCGTCCGAAGGAATAGCCACGATGAGTGCGGCCTCCGCCGATGGAACGTTTGCCGCCCTCACTCGATTCGGGCTCGAAAAGCGCGGTGTAAAGATATGGAAAGCTTTCCAACTTCAGGCGCGGAATTTTTTGGCCCATGAAGCGCTCGATCGCGTGGAGCGACGCGAGCTCCTCACCGTTCATCAAGGTGAACGCGTCCCCGACATTTTGGGCGCGTCCAGTGCGGCCGATGCGGTGGACGTAATCTTCCGGATGTTCCGGGACATCGTAATTGATGACGTGGCTTACGCCGGCAATGTCGATGCCGCGCGCGGCGATATCGGTCGCAACCATGATTTCATACTTGCCGCTCTTGAAACCCTCGAGCGCTTCCACTCGCTCGCGTTGCGTCCGGTTGGAATGCATGACCGCCACGGAATGGCGTCCCGCTTTCAACTTCACCGCGATCTTGTCCGCGCCATGTTTCGTCCGGCTGAAAATCAGGGCGCTGTCGAAATTTGTGCGTTCGAGCAGTGCCATGAGCAGATCGAATTTCTGCTCGGCCGCGACGGGGTAAACGGCGTGCGTGACCGTTTCCGCCGGCGAACGGCGCGCGCCGATCTCGACCACTTGCGGATCGCGCAGCACCCACGCGGCCAGCCGCTCGATTTCCGGCGGTAACGTCGCGGAAAAAAGCAGCGTCTGCCGGTCGGTGGAGATTTGTTCGACGATCCGGCGCACGTCTGGCAGAAAACCCATGTCGAGCATCCGATCGACTTCATCAAGCACGAGGATATTAACCTGGCGCAGATTGAGGGAGCCTTGCTCGAGCAGATCGAGCAGCCGGCCCGGGGTGGCCGTGACAATGTCCATCCCGCGAGAGGCTTCTTCCCGTTGCTTGCCGTAGCCAACCCCGCCGTGCACCACGGAGACGCGCAGATCGGTAAAGCGACCGTAATCGCGAAAAGCGGTTTCGACTTGAGCCGCAAGCTCGCGAGTCGGTTCGAGGACGAGGCAGCGGAAATTTCCATGCTTCGCGAGCAACGTCAGGATGGGAAGCGCAAACGCGGCCGTCTTGCCGGTGCCGGTCTGCGCGGTGCCGATCAAATCCTTGCCGCCGAGAACAATTGGAAAGGCGCGAAGCTGGATCGGCGTCGGTTCCGTAAACCCCATCGCCTGCGTGCCGCGCACGACCTCGGGCGACAGGCCAAAATCTTTAAATGACACGGACGGAATCTACGCCTCTTGCCGCATCGCACAACGGTCACAAAGGCTCACAAAGGAATTGCTAAAAGGGTCCCGAAATGTACGAGGATTGGAAATGCCGAGGCCGCTTCACATCTTCGTCCTGGCGGACACGCACAATCATCTGCCGGCTGACCTCGAAGCGCTCGCGGACGGGGCGGATGAAATTTGGCATCTCGGGGATGTCTGCGCTGCGAGTATCCTGGAGGCGTTGGAGCGCCTGGGCCCGTCGGTGACGATTGTTCGCGGAAATTGCGACAGCAATTTCGAATGGCCACTGATTGTCGATCTGAAACGGAACGGCGTCCGCTTTCGACTCGTCCACATTCCACCCGATCGGGCGCCGGAAAACATTGATGTTGTGCTGCACGGCCACACCCATGTGCCGCGAAACGAGCGGCGCGAAGGCGTCCTTTTTTTGAATCCCGGATGCGTGACGCGCCCCAACCGGGGCGCGGCGGCGAGCGCGGCAAATCTCGAGATCGCAGCGGACGGAAAAATGAGCTGGCGAACGATCAAACTGCGCTGAACGCTAACTGGGAATTCACTCGGCCCTTAGCGCGACCATCGGATCCACTCCGCTCGCCCGCCGTGCCGGTAACCAGCAGGCGAGAAGTGCGACCGATAGGAGAACGACCGATAAGGCGACAAAAGTCGCCGAGTCCGTCGCGCTGATGCCGAAAAGGAGATTCGACATCAATCGGGTCAATCCCAAAGAACCAGCTAGGCCGACCACCACACCAATGGCAGTCAACGTCATTCCCTGTCTCACCACCAGCTTCAGCACTTGCTTTCGTTGCGCTCCGAGCGCCATCCGAATTCCGATTTCGCGGGTTCGTTGCGAAACGGAATAGGACATCACTCCGTACAGGCCGATTGCAGCCAGCGTCACGGCGAGACCGGCAAAGATCGCCAGTAACAGCATGGTGAATTTTCGCTTTACCAAAGAGTTCGCCACGATCTCCTGCATCGTCCGGACGTTCCCTAATGGAACATTTTTGTCCACCGTCCCGACCGCGTTCTGAACTGCGGGGACAACGGTGAGCGGATTGGAAGTCGCTGTGTGAACCGCGACGAACATGGAAGGCCACGAGGCCTGGCCCAAGGGCTGGTAAAGTTCCGTTCGAGGTTCCGTCTCGAGGGCGAGATGCCGGACGTTTCCAACCACGCCCACGATCTCAAGGGTTTCGTTGCCCGGTCCGAAATTGGTCACGGTCTTGCCGATTGGATCCTGACCAGGGAAGGTCGCGCGCACCAAGGCCTCGTTTACAATCGCAACCCGCGTCGAGTTCTTTGTGTCGTGCTCGGTAAAATTGCGGCCTCGCAAAAGTGGAATGCCGATCGCCTTGAAGTAATCCGGCGTGGCGACGCGAATGTCGGCGTCGTAGGACGTGTCGTTGCCAGGAAGGTTAAAGGATCGATTGCTGTTTCCACCGGACAGCGGCAGCCGGCTCACCGCACCGACGCGATCGACGCCGGGCACCGATCGCAAACGCTCCAGGATTTGATCGTAAAATGCAGTCTGCCGCACCGCGTCTGCCGAAGGCGAGGCGCCAATGTTAAAAATCAAAACGCGGTCCGGGACGAAGCCGGGATCGACGTGAGTCAATTTGTCGAAGCTTCTCACCATCAAGCCCGCCCCGATGAGGAGCACGAGAGACAACGCGACCTCAGCCGTGATCAAGATGGCGCGACCGCGGGCGCCGCTCGCCGTGCTGCCTCGTTCACCGGCGCGGAGAGATTCATTGGGATTCGACGAGGAAGCAAAAAAGGCCGGGACGAGGCCGAAGAAAATTCCGGTGGCAAGCGATGCGGCCAGGCTGAATCCCAGCACTTCGCGATTGAGCGCGATCTCCTTGAAGCCGCGGATCTGGGGCGGGCTGAGCGCAAGCAGCAGCGGAAGCGCCCACGCGGCCAGAAGAACTCCGAACGCGCCGCCGAGCAGCGAAAGCAAAACGCTTTCGGTCAGCAGTTGGCGGATGATCCGGAAACGGCTCGCTCCCAGTGCGGCGCGAATCGAAATTTCCTTTGCGCGCGTCGCGGCTCGCGCGAGCAGAAGATTGGCCACATTCGCGCAGCCGATTAGGAGCAGGGAGCCGACCGCAGTCGACAGAACCAGCAGCATCGGTCGAATGCCGCTGACCATCTCTTCATGAAGCGGCACCAGCGCGACGCCGGTGTCCATGTTGTCATTCGGGTATTGCTTCTCCAGACGAAGGGCGATCGCGTTCATTTCGCTTCGAGCCTGGTCCAGGGTCACACCGGGTTTCAATCGCGCATACACATCGAGGTAGTTGCTGCCTCTGTTTTGACGCGGATCCTCATCGGGCCTGAGTGAAGTGGACGGCACGCCCCACGGCGTCGGCACCCACAGTTCGCCGAAATCATCGGGAGAAAAATTGGGAGGCATCACCCCCACGACGGTGTGGGGCTGACCGCCCAATTTGATTTCGCTCCCAATTATTTTCTGGTCGGCCCCGTAGCGGCGTTGCCAAAGGCCATTGCTCAGCACGACAACGGGAGCGCTGCCTGGCTTTTCATCCGACGGAAGAAGGCCACGACCCAGGATTGGATTGACTCCAAAAAGAGGAAATAAACTGGCTGTCGTCGTTGTCGTCCGCACGCGTTCAGGGCGGTCGCCGTCGGTCAAATTGGCCTGCGCTCCGCGAGAGGCGGCCATATGGGAAAAGATGTCGTTCTGCGCTTGCCAGTCCAGGTAGTTGGCGGGGGAAGCCGCGTGTCTCGACACCCCGGTGCTGCGCACACTGTGCGCCACGGTCAAAATTCGATCCGAATCCGGATACGGCAGCGGGTGCAGCAAAATCCCATCGACGACGCTGAAGATTACGGTTGTGCTCGCAATGCCCAGGATCAACGCAGCCAGGGCGATAATGGTGAAGCCCGGAGTCTTGCGCAACATTCGCAGACCGTAGCGAAGGTCTTGGAATAGATTACTCATCTGCGTTGTGAATGACCAGCGCCGTCCCGGTGCTCGTTAGACTCCTCCAGTCCGAGACTCCGTAGTAATCAATCGCAAATCTTAGCTGTGAGCCGCGCTGCTGACCTGACTCGCGGATGCTGTGCGAGACATATCCCCCAAAGGAAGGTTGATTGGTTGCTGAGCAAACTGCCAGATCGCGGCCACTGCGCTCAGGATGAAGAGACCATAGACAATTGTCTCAAACAGGTTGCGTTCGTTGTCTTCCGACCGCACGAGCAAAGCATAGGTCGACTCGTGGACTTCGTTGTTAGCTTGGTTTGTTTTCATAAGGATTCTTGGTTGCGGTCTCTCCTTATGCAAAGCCCGTGCCATGGGCAAAAACAGATTTATAAACTATTACAAGTAAGGCTGTTACCTATGTTTATTGAACTTTGATTGCGATTGGTTTATTCCGGCCACGGGATTAGGCCGTTCCGATTTCGGGACGACACCTACGAGGTAGATTTGCCTCAAGGAGCGGCGGTCTCCGACCGCCGACCAAAAGAAAAAGGGCGGTTTGTAAACCGCCCCTCCTTGATTCCCGCTCAGACCTCGACGCGCTTAATTGCTTTCGCTTTCGGACCCAGCAGCTATCTCGCTTTTCTTTGCCTTGGATTCCGCTTTCGGCTCGGTCTCCGTCGGAGTCTTCGACGCTTTGCGCTTCTTCCCCTTTTCCTCTGCAACCGGTTCCTCGACCACTTGCGGCGCATCTACCCACTCGATGAACGCGACCGGCGCCGAGTCGCTTTTGCGTGCGCCCAGCTTCACGATCCGGGTATAGCCGCCGTTCCGATTCGCGGAGCGCGGGGCGATATCCTCGAATAGTTTCTTGACCGCGCCCTTTTGGCGAAGCACGGCGAGCGCGGTTCTCCGCGCGTGCAGCGAACCGTTCTTGCCTAGCGTCACCATCTTCTCCGCCAGCGGACGAACCGCTTTGGCCTTGGCGAGCGTCGTCTTGATGCGCTGATGCTCGATCAAGCTGCAAACCTGATTGGCCAGGAGCGACTTCCGATGCGCCGCGGTGAGCCCCAGTTTTAAGGTCTTTTTTTGATGTCTCATGGATTCCTCCTCGACGCTGCCAAATGCCTAACGAGCGCTATTTCTCTTCTTCGGTCGAGCCATTCACGCCGGCGCCGTCGGTGGTCATGGGTGTGTCCACCAGGCCGGCATCGAATTTCATCCCGAGACCCAATTGCAGCTGCTGCAGCTTGTCCTTGATTTCGTTCAGCGACTTCTTGCCGAAGTTACGGTACTTCAGCATTTCTGCCTCGGTCTTTTGCGCCAGCTGACCAACCGTGGTGATGTTCGCGTTATTCAGGCAATTCGCCGCGCGCACACTCAACTCGATCTCGTTCACGCTCATGTTGAGAAGCTTCTTCAGCTTCATGTTTTCCTCGCTCACGCCGGCCGGGGTTTCGTCAAATTCGATCACGTCCTCATTGAAGTTCACGAAGACATCGAGGTGATGGCGGAGGATCGCGGAAGCCTGGAGCAAAGCGTCGTCCGGAGTGAGCCGGCCGTCGGTCCAAACTTCGAGGATGAGCTTGTCATAGTCGGTCCGCTGACCAACGCGCGTGTTTTCCACCGCATACTTGACCCGCGTGACCGGCGAGAAAATGGAATCAATCGGGATCAGGCCGATCGGCTGATCGGCGCGCTTGTTTTCATCGCCGGTGGCGAAACCACGTCCGACGCGCACCTCGAGTTCGGCATCGAACTTATGCTTTTTGTCCATCGTGCAAATGAGCTGATCGGGGTTCAGCACCTCGTAGCCTTGGACGAGCTGAATGTCGCCCGCAGTCACTTCGCCTTCCTTGTTGATCGTGAGCGAAAGTTTCCGCGGTTCGTGTTCAGCCGCCTTGAATTTGATCCGCTTCAGATTGAGCACGATGTCGGTCACGTCCTCGACCACCCCGGGCAGCGTGGCGAACTCATGCTGGGCGCCGGTGATTTTCACCGCGGTAATGGCCGCGCCTTCCAGCGAAGAGAGCAGCACGCGACGGAGTGAATTTCCGACGGTGTGGCCGTAACCCGCTTCGAACGGTTCGGCGACAAATCTGGCGTAGGTTTCCGAGGCGCCGGTCTCGTCTTTCACGAGAGTCTTCGGCATTTCAAAACGACCGTAATGAACTGGCATAACAGGAATTAAGAAGTAAGAATTATGAATTATGAAACGTGCCTAACGGCACTTCATCCTTCTTAATTCTTCCTTCTTCCTTTCAAGACGCACCGGGTTACCCCTGACGAGTGCGGCTTCACGTCCAGCGACGGAAACCCAGGGACCAACGGCGCAACTTCAAAAACTCGTTGCGGGACGTGGAATCAACACCAGTGAGCCCGCTTTGCAAGTGAGCATTTTTGGTAGGGCGAGACTCTGTCGAGCCGCCGCGTTTCCCGGCTCGACAGAGTCTCGCCCTACCAAAGAGAACCTCGGGAGTTAGCCTTCGACGATTTCGTCCGAGAGCTCGTTCTGCGCGCCAGACGTTTTCGGAAAATAACGGGCCAGGACTCTGCCGGCTTCTTCAACCGCTTCCACCAAGGCGTCTGTGAAATTTCCTTTTTGAAAGTGCGCGCGCATTTTCTCCACCAGTTGTTGCCAGAATTCGTCGCCGCATTTTTGATGGATCCCTTCGTCGCCGATGACCGCAAATTTGCGCGCGCGCGGCAGCACAAAAATGAGGATCCCATTTCGCTCCTTTGTCGCTTGCATGCCGAGCTTGTGGAATTGCTTCTGCGCCGCCATTACCGGATCGCCCGCTAACTCTCCCCGCTGCACGAAGACGCGAATCTGTCCGGAAGTTTTCGCTTCGGCTTCCTTGATCGCGCGGACGATGCGATCATGATCGAGCTGGCTGAGGAATTCCTTCGTGCGCATTCGCGTTACCAGGTCGATCCCGCGCCGCCCCCGCCGCCGCTGCCACCGCCTCCGCTGAAGCCGCTAAACCCGCCGCCAGAGGAACCACCCGACCAGCCACCGCCGCCACTCGACCAACCGCCGATGAACGGGCCGCCCATGCCGGAGTACCCGTAGCCACCGCGTCCACGCTTGCGGATTGCGAGAAATAAGAAGACCACAAAAATAAGGAAAATAAGCGGCACACGGCTCTTTGCCGGCGTGCGCCCATCCTCAGTCTTCGTCTTCCCTGTGCCCGTATATTCCCCGCGGATCGCCTTGCAGATCAGGTCGATTCCTGTCGCCAACCCACCCTCGTAATCGTTCGTCTTGAAGCGGGGCTTGATGTTCCGCTCGGTGATATCGAAAGCGGTCGCGTCCGGCAGCGCCCCTTCCAAGCCGTAGCCGACTTGGATGTACATTTTCCGGTCATCCACAAAAACGAAGAGGACGGCGCCGTTGTTTCGCCCTTTTTGGCCGACCCCCCAGGCGTCCTTGACCCGATAAGTGTAATCGGCCACGGAGGAGTCGCTTTCCATTTTGCGGAAAACCGCCACGAGCACCTGGTTCGATGTTTCCCGTTCGAATTGCGCGAGCTGCTCGTTGAACCGGAGCGCCACCTCTTTGGAAACGACTCCCGCATAATCATTGAAATAGCCGGCCGGCTTCGGCGGAATTACTTCCGCGGCGCCCAAGTTCGCAGCGGCTGCGAGCAGCGACGCTGACACAACCAGCGCAAAAAGTCTCACAGGGAAGCGCGCCTTTCCAAGGCGTCAGGGAGTCGCGCTGGGCGCAGGCTTGTTGAAATCAAACTTCACCTCGGGCGCTTTATCGGCGCCTTGCGCTGCGCTAAAGAAAGGTCGCGGCTGGAAGCCAAACATCTTGTTCAACATGTTGGTCGGGAACCTTGCGAGAGCAGTGTTGTACTCCTGCACCGCGGTGTTAAAATTGTTTCGTTCCACCGAAATCCGGTTCTCCGTGCCTTCGAGTTGCGCCTGCAAATTTTGAAAACCCTCGGTCGCCCGCAGCTGCGGGTAATTTTCGCTTACGACCAGGAGCCGTGACAACGCCGTGCTCAACTGCCCCTGGGCCTGCTGGAATTTTTCCAGCTGGGCAGCGTCGGTCGGCGCCTTGGTCGGGTCGAGCTTCACCTGGCCGACACTTGCTCGAGCATTTGTGACTTCGGTCAGGGTCGATTTCTCGAAGTTCGCCGCGCCCGCCACTGTGCTGACGAGATTCGGAATCAAATCAGCCCGGCGTTGATAGACCGACTGGACGTCCGCCCACTTTTTGTTGACGGTTTGTTCCAGTGTAACCAGCCGATTATAGCTCCCGCAACCGGTCAGGCTGAAAAGCAAAACGGCGACCAGTAATTTTCCACATCCGCGCACAAGTTTGTTCATAGGTAGCGCACCGTAGCGCGGGAGAAGCGTCGTCAAAGAAGACGCCAAGTCAATCCTGCGCGGGCGCGGACTCGGCAGGCTCGGCCTCCGCCGGCGGCGTCGAAGCGTCCGCGGCAGATGCGGATTTGGGAGAGGTGGCCGAGGGCAGGTAGCGCGTCCGCAATTCCTCGGCATTCGGAAGCTCGTCGAGATCGCGCAAACCGAAATGTTCGAGAAAAAATTCCGTGGTCTCGTACAGAAGCGGTCGGCCCGGCACCTCCGCGCGGCCGGCGATCTTGACCAGCCCGCGCTCCATTAAACTTTGGAGCACGCCATCCACGGCCACGCCGCGCACCGCCTCGACGTCGGCCCGCGTAATCGGCTGCCGGTAGGCGACGATCGCAAGCGTTTCCAGAGAGGGCGGCGTCAGCCGCGCCGGCTTCGCGGCGGGAAACAATTGCCGAACCCACGGCGCATACGTAGGATCACTCACGAGCTGCCAGCCGTCGGCTTTTTCCGCAAGTTGAAACGCTCGCGTTTGTTCGATGTATTCGATCTTCAATTGCTCCAGCGCCGCGGCTACTTGCGCTTCGGTCGTGCGCGAGAACTCGTTAGGCATGAGCTCATCCACGTCGCCCGCGCCTTTGATTGCGGTTACCAGCTCACGCGAAGAAAGCGGTCTTTGCGCGCTGAACAACAGCGCTTCGACTACCTGGGACAAACTCATATGACTTAAATGCCCTATACGACCTATACCCCAATCGCACTTTGGATGGCTTCCGCGATTCGGTTTGCCTGCCGGTCAATTTGTTCCAATTCTCGGCCCTCGATCAAAAGCCGAATCTTCGGTTCCGTCCCGGAATATCGCAACAGCACCCGGCCGTTGCCCGAAAGCTCTTTCTCCGCGTCGCCGACCAATCGCATCACCGCCGGCAATTCCTCGAGCGGGCGTTTCTCTCTCACTTTCAAATTTCGTTGCGCCTGAGGATATTTTTTCAAACACCGCTTCAGCTCGCTCAGCGGCTTCTTCGTCGCTTTCATGATCCGCAAAATTTGCAACGCGCTGATAATCCCATCGCCGGTCGTCGTAAAGTCGCGGAAAATCATGTGGCCGCTTTGCTCGCCGCCCAGGTTCAAATTTCGCTCCACCATTTCCTCGATCACATAGCGGTCGCCCACTTTCGCCCGCACCACTTTTCCGCCGGCCGCTGCCAGCGCTTCGTCGAGGCCGAAATTACTCATGACCGTGGCCACGAGTGTTTGCTCCTGGAGCAGGCCCGATTTCAATAGATCGACCGCGGCGATCGCGAGAATTTCGTCACCATCGACCAGGTCGCCTTTTTCGTCGCAGAGCAGAACCCGATCGGCATCGCCATCATGCGTGATGCCGATCTGTGCGCCGCTCTCCCTCACCACTCGCTGAATTTCCGAGGGAAAAGTGCTTCCACATTGCGCGTTGATGTTGGTGCCGTTCGGCTCATCGTGGACGACCGTCAAATCCGCGCCGAGTTCGCGCAGAATGCAGGGAGTCGACTTGTAGGCGGCCCCATTGGCGACATCCACCGCGATGCGCATTTTTTCGAGCGACATCCCGCGAGGGAAGCTGGCTTTCGCGAATTCGACGTAACGCCCGAGCGCGTCGTCGATTCGAGTTGCGCGGCCGATTTTCCCCGCAATCGGGCGAACGGAATCGATCGCGCCGCTGAAAACGAGCTCCTCGATTTGCTGCTCGATTTGATCGTCGAGTTTGTAGCCGTCGTGCCGGAAAAATTTGATGCCGTTGTCCTCGTACGGATTGTGCGAAGCGGAAAGGACGATGCCTGCATCCGCCCGGAGCGACCGCGTGATGTAGGCGACGCCTGGCGTCGGCAGCGGACCGATCAGGAGCACATCCACGCCTAACGAGGTGATGCCGGCCACCAGCGCGTTCTCCAGCATGTAACCGGAGAGCCGCGTGTCTTTTCCCAGGACGATTTTCGGTCGCGCTCCGCTCGGGTGTTCGCGCGGATTGAGCTGCGTGAAAACGTGCGCGGCCGCGCGACCAAGTTTTAACGCGGTCTCCGCCGTCACCGGCTCCACGTTCGCGACTCCGCGGACGCCATCCGTTCCGAAAATTCTCTTTTCCTGCGCCACGTCGGTTATTCAAAGGCCGCGAGCGCGGTTCGTAAACGGGTAAATTCCCTGTAGCGGCAGTCTATGACCGCCGCATGCGCCGGACGCAGCGACACTTTCGGCGGTCATAGACCGCCGCTACAAAGGCCGCTCGCCAATTTTTTTGGCCGGCACGCCTCCCCAAATCTCATAAGGCGGGATGGAATGTCTGACCACGGCGCCGGCCGCCACGATCGCTCCACGCCCAATCGTTACGCCCTTTAACACAACGACGTTGGTGCCGAGCCAGACATCGTCTTCAAGCGTGACCGTCCCTTCCGGGCCATCCGATTGAGTCTTCACTGGGACGTCGCGCCGGGCCAATTGATGATCGTGATCCACGAAGCGGCAGCCCGACGCAATCAGGCAATGCGAACCAATCGTGATCCCGCGCTTGAAGTTGAATTCGCAACCTGCCCCAAGGAAAACATTATCGCCGATCAACAGCTTCGGTCCGGGAGCCCAGATGCCATCGTATTTGAAATAGTTGAGCTGCTCTATGGTGCAGTGCTGGCCTAACGAGACCTGATGCGGCCAGGTCACGTAAATCTTTGGCAGCCGCGTTCCCGCTCCCACACGCATCCCGAGGGTGCGCCACCAGAAAGTCCGGACGACGGCCGCGACGCGGTCGAGCCAGGACCGAACCCGAAAGACCCCGCGTGCGAAAACGGAGTTATCCATCGCTTTTCACTTTGTCACTCGAGCTGCGCCCCTTCATTTCCTCGTCCTTCTCGGCGTTCATCTCGTTAATTTTTCGATGCAAAGTCCGGCGGCTGATCCCGAGCTTCTTCGCCGCCGCAGTGACGTTGCCGTTCGTGGTCGCAAGCGCCTGCATCATGAGCCGCCGTTCCGTTTGATGAAGGTCGAGCGCGCTCGATTTTTCGCCAAATGCTTTGGCCGGTGTAATGCCGCCGGGAAGGCTGGCGCCCGCGGCCTGGCGCACATTAGTTGGCAAGTCGCGCAGCGTAATCTTCGCCCCGGTCGCCATGACCACGCCATGCTCGATTGCGGTGCGCAACTCGCGCACGTTGCCCGGCCAGTCATAGGTGAGCAGCGTGTTCATCGCGTCCGCGGTCAGGTCGAGCAGCGGCTTCTCGTTCACCTTGCAGAAGTGGCGCAGAAAAACGCGAACGAGCATCGGGATGTCTTCCCTCCGCTCGCGCAATGGCGGCATTGTGATGTGCACGACGTTGAGCCGAAAAAACAGATCGTCCCGAAATTTTCCCTCGGCGACCAGGCGTTCGAGATTCTTGTTCGTCGCCGCGATCAGGCGCACGTCCGCGCGCAAAGTCTGGTTTCCGCCGACCCGTTCGAAAGCGCGCTCCTCGCTGATCACGCGCAACAATTTCACCTGCGTGCTCGCGTCGATCTCGCCGATTTCATCCAGGAAAATCGTGCCGCCATTTGCCTGCTCGAACCTTCCGACCCGGCGTTCGTGCGCGCCGGTGAATGCGCCGCGTTCGTGACCGAATAACTCGCTCTCGAGCAATTGGGGCGAGAGCGCCGCGCAATGAACAGTGACAAATTTCGCCTTGTTTCGCCGGCTCAGATTATGGATCGCGTGCGCGGCCAGTTCCTTGCCCGTGCCGCTTTCGCCTTCGATCAAGACATTCGCCGAAGACGGCGCCACCTGCCGGACCGTATCCAGCACTTCGCGCAAGGCTGGCGATTCCCCGATAATATTTTCGAGCCCGTACCGCTCATCCACCTGCTGCCGCAGCGTCCGGTTCTCCTGCTCCATCCGGCGACCGGCGAGCGCGCGGGCGATCAGGATCTCCACCTTGTCGAGGTTGAGCGGCTTGGTCACGAAATCGTAGGCGCCACGTTTCATCGCTTCCACCGCGGTATCGACCGAGCCGTACGCCGTCATCATGATGCAGATGGGCGGATGCGGCAGTTTCAGCGCGCGCTCGATCAGCGCCATCCCATCATCGCCGCCCAGGCGCAGATCCGTGATCATCAGATCGATCGGCTCGCGTTCGAGCACGTCCATCGCGCCACGAATGTCCTCCGCCACGTAGGTATCGTATTCGTCCTCGAGCAAACGCCGCAGCCCATCGCGCGTGTGCTTTTCGTCATCGACGATCAGGATCGTGGGCTGGAGAGAATCCATGGAGCGAGCGGGCGAGTTAGCGATCGGGCGATTTGAATGTGTGCCAATCGCTCTCTCACTCAATCGCAAAAATCGCGCCTCCACCCGAAAATTCGCGCGGTTTCCACCGAAACGCCCGGGGCTGGTTGCGAGATTGGTCGTGACGAGGTCCGCATCGCTCTGAAATCAATTGCCAGTCGCGCCGACTAACGGCCATCATTCTCTACCATGAAAATGAAACGCTTTCTCGTTCTGATCGGCGCTCTCTGCGCGCTCTCCTTTAGCAACGCCTCAGCGGCTGAGTCGGAGTCAAAGACCGTGAAGAAGCCAGTGACGGACGAATACCAGGGCGTCAAAGTCGAAGATCCGTATCAATGGCTGGAGGAGGATGATTCGGCCGAGGTCAAGGCGTGGTCGGAGGCGCAGAACGCGCGGACCCGGGCTTATCTCGACAAGCTCCCGGACCGGGCGGCGGTGGAGAAGACTTTGACGGAATGGTACGCGAAAACTTCGCCGACTTATTTTTCGCTCGTCTCCAGGCCGGGCGTTTTGTTCGCGCTGAAGTTCCAGCCGCCGAAGCAGCAACCGATGCTGGTGACGCTCGCCTCCGCCAATGATTTGAAATCGGAAAAGATGGTGATCGATCCGAATGCGATGGATGCCAAGGGCACCACCGCGATCGATTGGTTTGTGCCGTCGGTCGACGGCAAGGTGGTGGCGGTGTCGCTTTCGCAAGGTGGAAGTGAAGATGGGACGCTGCACTTTTACGACGTCGCGACGGGGAAAGCGCTGCCGGACACGATTGCGCGCGTGCAATACCCGACCGCTGCCGGCAGCGTGGCGTGGAACGCGGAAGGCTCCGGAGTTTACTACACGCGCTATCCCAGAAAAGGTGAGCGGCCCGACCGCGATCTGAATTTCTATCAGCAGATTTACTTTCATAAACTCGGGACGCCGGATGCGAGCGACACCTATTTGGCCGGCAAAGACTTTCCGCGGATCGCCGAGATCGAGCTGGAGGGTTCGCGCGACGGAAAAACAGTCGTCGCCGAGGTCAAGAACGGCGATGGCGGCGAGGTCGCGCATTACCTGCTCGGGTCGGACGGAACCTGGAAGCAGCTGACGCAATTCAGCGATCAGATCAAACAGTTGCGAATCGGTCGAGACAACGCGCTCTATCTGCTGTCGCGCGCGGATGCGCCGCGCGGGAAAATTCTTCGAATGCCGCTCGACAAACCCGAGCTCACTAGCGCGACGACGATCGTCCCGGCGAGCGAGGCTGTGATCGGGCACATCGTGCCTACGGCCAACGCACTTTACGTCGGCGATCTGCTCGGCGGTCCGTCGCAAGTCCGGCGGTTTGGTTTGGACGGCAAAGGCGAACAACTCGTCGCGATTCCGAAAATTTCCACCGTCCAACAGATGCTCGCGCTCGAGGACGACTCACTCCTTTTCAGCGATGTCAGCTTCACGCAACCGGCGGCCTGGTTCCATTGCGCGGCAGGGAAACCGGAAGCGGTAAAGACAGCGCTCGTGGGCACGTCACCGGTTTCTTTTGACGACATCGAAGTGACGCGCGAGTTCGCGCCCACCAAGGATGGCACCAAAATTCCGCTTAACATCGTGCGCAAGAAAGGCACCAAGCTGGACGGCCAGAATCCGACGCTGCTCTACGGTTACGGCGGCTACGGCGTGAGCGAATCGCCCGGGTTCAGTTTCCCGAGAAAACTCTGGTTCGATCGCGGCGGCGTTTATGTGGTGGCGAACATCCGCGGTGGCGGAGAGTTTGGCGAAGAGTGGCACAAAGCCGGAAACCTGACGAAGAAACAAACCGTGTTCGATGATTTCGCGGCGGCCGCGGAATATTTGATCAAGCAAAAATGGACAAGCCCACAAAAGCTCGCGCTCCAGGGTGGGAGCAACGGCGGCCTACTCATGGGCGCCTTGATCACGCAACATCCAGAGCTGATGCGCGCGGTCGTGTCGTCCGTCGGGATTTACGACATGCTGCGCGTCGAGCTGGCGCCGAACGGCGCCTTCAACGTAACCGAATTCGGAACGGTGAAGGATCCCGAGCAATTCAAGGCGCTCTATGCCTACTCGCCCTACCATCACGTCGTGGACGGAACGAAATATCCGGCGATCCTGATGATGACCGGGGCGAACGACGGACGCGTCGCGCCTTATCACTCGCGCAAGATGACCGCGCGCCTGCTCGAAGCGAACAAGTCCGATAACCCAATCCTCCTTCGCACCAGCTCGAGCGCCGGTCATGGCATCGGCACCGCGTTGAGCGAGCGCGTCAAACAGCTGGCCGACATCTATTCATTTCTCTTCGCGCAACTGGGGATGCCGGCAGCCGCGCGCAAATAAGATAAGCGGATTCGACGGTCATCCTCCTTCGCCGAGGCTACGGCGGAGCAGGACGCCGATACGAAAGAGAGGCGCTTTCGGTGCAAGGCCTCAGGGGTATCTCGTATTAGGTGGTATGACTGCGAAAGAATTGAGCACGAATGAAGTTTCGACCGAGCAACCGGAGGTGAGTGGCCGCTGCAAAGAAGTGGAAACGGTGGAATGCCCAAAGTGCGGCATGATCACTCCGGTCAGCAGGCACGACTCGTGGAATGTATTTTTCAATTGTCCATTTTGCGGCAACGCCCTTCTCATCGGCTGAGCGAATTCGAAGCAGCCGTTTCCGAAAACTCCGCGTGAAGTTAGCAGGGCACTGGCCGCGGCTCAGTCGTGTTTGCTGACTGGCGATCACCACTGGCCTTGTTCAATTTGCCGAAATGAACGGCATTCTCGGTCTGAGAGGAATGCGAAACTTGATCGTGTCCACCACTTCTCTTCGTGAGCAACTACTTCTTTTTCTTCTTAGCGCCGCCGCGCTTCTTTTTGGCGCGTTTTTCCAACAATCTCCGCATTTTCGAAGCGTAGGTTTCTTTCGATTGGGGTAGTCGTTTCGTTTTTTTTGAAGAGTTCATTAGGACGACATAGGTGGATGACAGAGGGAAATTGCGAACACTACCAACTGGAGAAATATTGCGGCGAATAGCAGCCAAGCCGCCCATGATAACCAATTTGCCACCTTATTGTTTTCCTTCCGGTTGCGATCGGCAGCGACGGCGTAATCGGCCAAACGTTCGTCTAGAAAATCACTGTCCTTTGACGCAGAGGAGCCAAACGAATCGATTATCTCCGGCAAATCGCATGCGGCCTCATACGGGCGGATGCGCGTGGCCAGTATGGTGAGAAGGAGGGACAAGACCAGGAAGACCGCTGTGGCAATGTAAAGTAACGGTGGGATTCCGTACAGGCGCGCGAAGGAAAGAAGGTCCGGGAACTTAAAAGCGATTGCCCCCAGAAAAAATGTTACCAGGGATAGATAGAACTTGGCGCGAGAGTCCAATTGGACGTAACGGTCGTTCTCTTCTTGATAGACAGCCTTGAAAACCTGAAATTGCAGTTCGGTTGCCACCCGCAGATTGTTTTGCGGGCGCCACGCTAAGGCGAGCAAAAAAAATGGCAGGGACGACCTTGGCCGGCGGGCGCGGAAAATCACAGCGGCGGAAGATTTTTTTCAAAAGGATGTCTGGCGCGACGGCGCGTCGAATTTGTGGCCGGCGGTTTGGAAACCGCCGCTCCTTGGGGCGGAACTATCGCGCGGCGAGCTGAGCCTCGCGTTTTCTGATGACGCGAAGCGTGATGAGGGCGGCTAGGGCGCAGATGAAGGCGCCGATCGCAATCGTCGCGGGCGTGCCGAGGAAATCGGCCATGAGGCCGGCTTGAAGGCTGCCGAGCGGAATCATTCCGCCGAAGATTAGGGTCCAGATTCCCATGACCCGGCCGCGCATTTCGTCGGGCACAATACTCTGCAGGACGGTGTTGGAAGTGGAGAAGTAGAGAACAATGCCGAATCCGACCATCGCGAGAAGGACAGTCGCAACGTAAGGATTCTGGTTGAAGGCGAAGAGCGCGAGCGCCGCGGAAAAAATTCCGACCCCACCCAGCGCCATGGTCCGCGTAGGCAGAATGTGGCCGGCGCTCGCCACCGTGAGCGCCGCCGCCAGCGCGCCGACACCGCTTCCGGCCAGCAACAAACCGTATCCATGCGCTCCCACATGCAACACATCCTGCGCGAATGCGGGCATGAGCACGCTGTAAGACCAGCCGAAAATGCCGACGACAGTGAAAAGCGAAAGAATGGTGAGCACGCGCGGATGGATCCAGACGTAGCGGAATCCTTCCAGCGCCTGGCCGATCGGGCCGGCGTCGCTGTCGATCTGGGCGGCTCTCTTGGGCAATCGCATCCGGAGCAATCCGGCGATCACGGCGATGAAGCTCAGCCCATCGATCAGAAAACAAGCCGCGATGCCGACCTTCGCCATGAGAATGCCGGCGATCGAAGGGCCGACGATGCGCGCGCAGTTGAAGGCGGAACTGTTGAGCGAGATCGCGTTCATCAAATCCTCGCGGCTGGTCATTTCGATCACGAACGATTGTCGGGCCGGCATGTCGAAGGCCATCGTGATCCCACCGAGGATGGCGAGGACGATGATCTGCCATGGTTGCACCACCTTCGTCCAGACCAGCGCCGCCATCGTGAGCGATAACACCATCGAACAGGTCTGAGTGACAACGATGACGGAACGCTTCGGATAACGATCGGCCACCCAGCCGCCCCAAGTGGCAAAGAAGAGCATCGGCGCGGAAGCGGCCGCGGCCACCACCCCGAGAAGTGCTTTCGATCCGGTCAGTTGATAGACGAGCCAGCCTTGGGCGGTCGTGGTCATCCAGGTGCCGGTGAAAGAGATGAGCTGGCCGAAAAAGAAGAGACGGAAATTGCTGTGCGCGAGCGCTGAGAAAGTTTTTCGGAATGAGATTCCGCCGGTGGGAGCACGCCTCGGCCGGCCGGTCATGTCTTCCGGCACGCGCGCGGTTGAATGCTGAGGATCGAGAGCGGAACGCATTAGGTTAGAGGTGGTCGGAGCAACGGAAGGCGGAACATCGGTATGACCGGGGAGAACGGCAAGCGGCCAGCTCGCCTTCCCATTCGCTCGAGGGAGGGCGAGGCTCCCGCCGAGCCGTCGGGACCATGCTCGGCGGTCGGCTCAGCGGGAGCTTCGCCCTCCCACCACGAATATTTGGGTGGCGTTGAGCCAGCGGCCTCCTCGTACCTCGTAAGCGGAAAGAAGCGGAATTGGCGCGGGAGCAGCTTTGTTTTGAGGCGTGCGATCCTTGAAGCCGAGCGGGGGACGGCAGAGTTCGGTCCCGATTTTCTGTCTGACTGCCGCTGTTCTTTTGTTTACGCTGTCGAACGCTCAAGCGAAGACATCCAGGCATCGAAAACATGGTCCGTTCGCGGTGCCTTTGCAGCCATTCTCCATCGTCCATTCTGTCGTGCGTGCCACAGCGGCACCGTTGATTTCCCATGCCCCTCGCGTTTTGAGAGCGGCTGCTGCGGTGCCGATCAAGGTGGCGTACTATGCGCCTCGAGCTATTGCCGCCTCAATCCCTCGCCCGGGGCGGGTTGAGAACGACGAAAGCGAAGAAGGCAGTGCGAGACCGATTCGCGTGGTTTACGACACTTCGCGCCGCCCGAGAGGCGCCGCGCCGCAGGCAAATCTCGCAGAAGATTACGATCAGGATCAGGAGCCAGAGCAGGATGGAGAGAGATCCAGTCGGATCGAAACGCGCGGCGATCATCCGACCGTTTCCGGCAGCCGGGCGGTCTTGCGCAACGGTGTCGCCTATGCGCCGTCGCGCGCGCCGCAAAGTGTGAAGAATGCGATCTGGGCCGCGAATACCTTACGCCGCAAACCTTACGTTTGGGGGGGCGGGCACGGATCGTTTTACGATAACGGCTACGATTGCTCCGGCTCGGTTTCGTTCGCGCTCCACGGCGCGGGGGTGCTCGCGGCGCCGATGCCATCAAGCGATTTCCTGCGTTATGGTGAACGGGGCCGCGGCCGGTGGCTTACGATCTACTCACGTCCGGGCCATACTTTCGCGATGATTGCCGGCCTGCGTCTCGATACCACCGATTTTCGGCGCGGTGGGGACGTTGGCCCACGCTGGTATACAGATGGCCGCGATTTGCGCGGCTTCCAGGCGCGGCATCCGGCGGGGATGTAGGGAAGAATCAACCGCTGATCGCCGAGAACGCGGATGAAGAGTCGCGCGCATTGCGCCCAGACATCCGGGTCCTCCCTTGACCATCGGAGAAATCCGTGTCATCCGCGGTCAAATTTCTTGAATCCAAACCGCCCCGAAAGCGCATCTCATTCAAAAGAGATAATATTGCTATGAACACCATCCCGATCCGGCCATTCGCGGCCGTTAAGCTTTTGACCTTTGCTGCTCTCTCGCTGGGCGGCTGCCACCTCACCGGCATTAAAGGCGACGGCCACATCACCACGGAGAGCCGCACCGTCCCAGACTTCACCAGCGTGGAAGCGGACGGCGCCTTCGACATCAAGTGGTCGAACGGACCGGCCACGCTCAGCATTACGACCGACAGAAACCTGCTCAGCCACGTCGAGACGAGCGTGAGCGGGAAAAAACTCCGAATCCATTCGCGAGGCCAACTGCGACCAACCGAAGGAATGAAGGTGACGCTTTCGAGCTCGGGCTTGAGCGGTGGGAGCCTTACCGGCGCCGTCCGTCTGGCCGCGGCGAAACTCTCCGGCAAGGGGTTTTATGTCGAGGGCACGGGAGCCACGCGCTTGACCCTGGATGGAACGGTCGATGAATTGCTGGCGAGCATGTCGGGCGCAAGCCGGCTGGATGCCGCAGCGTTGCAAACGCAGACCGTCGAAATAGCGATCTCCGGCGCGGGGAAGGCCGACGTGACCGTGAGCAAGATCTTGAAGGTCTCGATTTCCGGCGCGGGCAAGGTGACCTACAGCGGCAATCCGGAAGTCGAACGCCGGATCAGCGGCGCGGGAAGTGTGCGAAAGCGGGATTGAAGCGCGCGCGCATTCTCTTGGATGCGGTTGTCGTCCTCAGTGACAACCGCGCATCAGAAAGATCAGGAGCACCGTTCCGATTAACGAGACTGCGATCGATCCGAGGCAGCCGAGGCGGTTGGAGAAGAAGGCAAACATGTGTTGCAGGGTTATCGCAGTTCGCGGCGCGGACGGGCGTCCTTAACTATGAGAGGGCGAGAAACGTTTGTTTCGCGTAAGGGAATCGCGCAAGTTGAAGCAACCCGCAATGGACGAAAAACCTTCCGCCAACTATCCATACCAAACCCATTTGAATGTGTTGTATCCGCCCCTCGAGGTGATCGACCTGCCGGGATTGGTCGCGTCTTGCACGGACCAGTGGTACAACCAAACCCTCTGCCAGGTGGACGAAGCCGTCGTCCGGTTGGGTGTCGTGCAGGGTGAGTATCACTGGCATAAGCATGACAATGAGGACGAATTCTTTTATGTCGTGAGCGGGCGTCTCCTGATCGATCTCGAAGATCGCTCGATCGATCTGACTCCAGGAAAAGGTGTGGTCATACCGAAAGGCGTCATGCATCGGCCCCGCGCGCTAGAGCGGACCGTCATCTTAATGGTCGAAAGAGCTGGGATCGTTCCGACCGGAACTCCTGGTGTCTCTTGAAAAACACCAAAGCAATCCGTGCGAAATCTTCTCCTTCTGTCGGGCGTGCTAGCGGGTTCCTGGATTTGCGGGAATCTGCGGGCCGCCAATCCGGAGCCCTCCGCTGAATGGGTTTTGATCTCCAAGAGCGACGACATCGCGATTTATCGCCGGCCCCGCAGCGGTCCGGGACATAACGAGTCGAAGGTGATCGGTGCAATCGCAGCGCCGACGGAGGTGGTCCATGCGGTGATCGACGACATCGAGGCTTACTCACAGTTCATGCCCTACACGGTGGAGTGCCGGGTCTTGAAGCGCGACGCCGATTCGGTCCTGACCTATCAAAGAATTTCCGCGCCCCTGGTGAGCGATCGCGACTACACACTGCGGGTTCGAACGACGGTAAAAACTGTCGAAGGCGGAAAGAGCTACTTCAGTCGATGGGAAACGGAGAATGCGCTCGGTCCCGCGGAAAAGCGCGGAGTTGTGCGGGTAAACTTGTGCGAAGGCAGCTGGCTGCTCGAGCCAGTCGGCCCCAATTCAACGCGCGCGACTTACATGATCTACACCGATAGCGGCGCGGCGCTTCCGGACTTTATCAAGAACACCGGCAGCCAGATCGGCCTTCGGAAAATGTTCGTGGCGGTTCGCAAGCAAGCGCGCGATCCGAAGTATGCCGTGAAGCAATAGTCACTCGCCCCACCTCTTGCATCACAACCGGCCTGCAACTTCCGCTTTCGTCGGCGGACGGTAGCGGCTTCTCGGATAACGAACGCCGCGCTTCACCGTCAACGTCACCTTTCTGATCGCCGCGATGTCTTCCAGTGGATTAGCGGAGAGGAAAACCAGGTTCGCCAGTTTGCCGCGCTCGACTGTCCCCATCTCGCTCTCCTGCCGCATGCTCATGGCGCTGATCAAGGTCGCGGATCGGATCGCTTCCAGTGGGGTCATCCCGCATTTGCGAACCAGGATCTCGATCTCTTCCTGAATCGCCGGGTTCGGATCGCTCGCTTCGGAAAAGCTATCGGTCCCGGCGGAGATCAGCACACCATTCCGATGCGCCTGAGCAGTCAAAACCTCGGCCAGCTGCGAAGAGCAATACGGTGGCGGCGGGGCGTTCTTCGGATCCCGCGCGCGCATTCGTTCGATGGTGTGGAAAACATAATTGGTGGCATCGAGAATGATCCGCTTATCGCGCATTTGGCTGAACAGGCCGTTCATGATCGCGTTGTTGCCGTTTGCAAAAGGCGCCGGGTCGATGGGGAATTTTTCGCGGTCTTCATAACGCAACGGCCGGGAATCCACCGCCTGGTAGGCCAGGTAGCCTACGTGGGAAACTGTGTCTGGGCCGGCGTCTATCACTTCCTGGGGCGTCGCCGGAAAGACCATGCCGTGCGCCCAGGTCTGAAGGCCCTGGCGATGCGCTTCTTCGACAATCTTTTTCACCAGCGCCGCGGGCAGGTCGGCGTAAATCTTGATCGCGATCGCCCCCGTGCCCTTCGCCAGTGTCACCGCGTTGGCTAGATCGGTTTGCTCGTCGATTGCTTGCATCCACGGCGTTTGCCCAGGCGCTGCGCCTCGTGTTGAAGCGGCGACGCGCTTGTCCTGGATAAACTCCGGCCCAGCAAAGAGCGCCGCATAATAAATGTCCGGTCCCGGGATCTCGTGGACGCGCGACGCGCGCGCGAGGTCCGCCAACGCGCGAACGTCGTCGCCCATGCAGCGCACTGCGGTAACGCCGCCGAACAAATCGCGGCGCATCATCGCTTCCGCGAATTTGCGGTCCGGTGGCGTGGCCAGATGCTCGTGTGAATTGATCAGCCCCGGAAGAATGTAGCGGTTCTTAACGTTGATGATCTGGGCGCCTCGCGGTGGGCGAAAGTCAGCGGCGGCGGCGACCGCGTCGATTCGCTCGCTGCGGGTGACAATGACCATGTCTGGTTTCAGCGGAGCGCCGGTGCCGTCGATAATGGAGCCACCGACATAGGCAACAACCTTTTCGCTCGCAACAGGGTCCGCCGATGCATGATTCGCGACCGCCCAAAACGCGGTAATACTCGGAAGAATGGCCCACAGAAAAAGCAGGAGGCTCCGTAACACGTGACGTTTACGCCGAAGCTCCGCCCCCAATTCGCCGGGACGACCTAGGTCTGCCATCGAAAGTCGATCGTCTCCGAAGCGCCGTAGGTGCGGATCGGCGCCTTCGTCCGCTTGTTGAGACGGGCAAGGTAAAAATTGAAAACGTTTAACAGCACGATCAAGGCGAAACAGATCAGCAGGATACGCATCTGCGAGGTGACCTGACGGTTCGATCCGGTCTCCAGTGTTGCTTCGGCTGGGTTCGCCGGCGCGTAAGCGACCAGGACTTCTTGGCCCACCGGATATCGACTCAAGATCGCGTCCGTTTCGCGCGGCGGATAGCCAGATGCGAAAGAAATCCGTTGAGAAGTGAAGCGGGCGCCGTTCACGGAATAGGAAAATGTCACGTGCGGCTGCTTTCGAAAGATGACTCTCGCCGGCTCCGCGGCGGTAACGGTACCGCTGACCGTAGGCCATGCCGTGCTGGCTTTGGCCATTTCGATATTTTTCCACGCTTTCCAAAGAGCGAACGGAAACACGATGAGAAAAAGCAGCGAGAACACGGACGGAAGTTTTCCGAATGTTTCCGGAAGAGAACAAGCTAATTGCGAGGAATGATCGCCCAGCCGGCCGGTGCAAGCCTCGCAATTACGTCTATGCGTCGTGCGGCGGATTACCCGCTTCCAGCATTCGCACCCGCTTGTCCAGATAAGGCAAACGAATCGCCAGGGTGAGGCCTTTGCCTTCGTTGCTTTCGATGGCCAATTCCCCGCCGTGTTCGCGCACAATGCGGCGCACGATCAGCAGGCCGAGTCCCGAGCCGGAATCTTTGGTCGTAAAGTAAGGCTCGAAGACGCGGCTCAAACTTTCGGCGGACATGCCGCCGCCGGTGTCGGTGAAACTGATGATGACGTGCGTCGCATCCATATCGGTGCGAATGCGCAAAATACCGCGGCGTTTCATGGCCTCGAAGCTGTTCTTGATCACGTTATAGAAAACCTGCTTCATCTGGTCGCGATCGAGTTCCAGCGGCGGAAGATCGGAGCGCAGCTCTTGCTCGACCACGATGTCGCGATCCTCGATTTCCGGCGCAAAAAAACGCACGGCTTCCTCCACGACTGCATTCACATTTTCGGGATGAAGCACCGGCTTCGAGGGTCGGATTGCCTGCAGAAATTGCGTCACGATCGAATCAAGCCGCGTAATCTCGGCGCGGGAAATGGCGATCGCTTCCTGGAGCTCCTCTTTCACTTTCCCATCGAGCTTGCGCACCTTGCGCTCCATCAATTGCAAATGGATGTGGAGTGAATTGAGCGGATTGCCGATCTCGTGCGCGACCCCCGCAGCCAGGAGCGTAAGCGCATTGAACCGCTCGGACTCGATCGTCTTCTCGGTCGAGCGCCGGCTTTCGGTGATGTCGCGCAGAATGATGGCGTGTCCGACGGGCTCCGCGGAATTGCTGCCTCGGCGACCGGCAGGACCGGATTCTGCCAAGCCCTCGTCTTTGGTCGTGCGCCGCTCGATCAGGAGCGGCACGATGTAGAAATTGAGAAAGCGGTTGGCCGGATAAAAGATTTCCATGTCCCGGCTGATGGCCCCCTCGGCTTGCGCCAGCGATTTCCAATCAAGCCCGCGCACCCGTTCGTCGAGGCGCTTGCCGATGGACTTCTCCGCTTCCAGGCCGAAGAGTTCGCACGCGGCATCGTTTACGTAGGTGATCCGCCCCTTTGCGTCAGTGACGATGATACCTTCCTGGATCGCGTTAAAAACGGTCTCGATCAGACCCTTTTCCTGCGCCAGTTGGAGCAGATAATTTTGGACGTCCTCCGGCCCGATGCGGCCAAGGCGCTCGATCAGCTTGTCGAGAAAACCGGATTTCATCCCGGCCAATTGTAGGATGCCCGGCGCGGAGCACAACCAACCGCGCGGCACTCGATCGCAGCTCTTTGAAAATTTACCGGTCGCGGGACCGACTGGAGGGCGCCTTCGCCACCCCGAGCAATCCGGAGGCGCTGTAGAACGCGTACTGGTTGCCAAGTCGCGAGAATGCGAAGTCCCAGGGCCACAGCGCGAACACATCCGTCTGGACCGTTTGCCCGGTGTGGACGTCCCAGAACTGGACCGCTCCCCCGTTGTCCTGATCGTGGGAATAGGCCGCGCCGATGATTGTGCCGGCGGGCGAGAAGGCGATCTGAGGGAAATGCATGTTGTTGCCGTTCTCGAAGATCCTCACCAGCGCTCCGTCGGAGACGCGGAACATCTTCACCGCGCAATCGATGCAGTTGGAGTAAGTCGAATCGACGACATGCACCCCCGCGGCGACGTATTGTCCATCGGGCGTAAACGCCACCGAATTTGTTTTCATCGCCGAAGGCGCGTTCGTGTTCAGTATCCGGACCAGCGATCCGTCAGAGACGCGGCGCAGGTGGACGCCGCGATTGTCCCCCAGCGCGATGAGCTGGCCGTCCGGCGAGAATGCCACCGCGTTCGTCCTGACATTATATCCTTGGTCGGGGTCGAAATTGTTGACGTTTGCGACCAGGGCCATATCCGGAACATGGTAAATCTTGTAGTTCACGGCGGCAAAGCCGGCGGCCGCGAGCAGCTGTCCATCCGATGAGAACGCGAGGCTGATCGTGCCGTTGTTGAAGGCTCCAATGCGACCGACCAGGCGGACACCGTCCGATACCCGCCAGAGATTCAGGTTGAGAGTTGACCCCCCTCCACCGGTTCCGGTGGCCAAATATTGGCTATCCGGCGAAAACCTGATGACGTTCGCGTTGTTGTCTCTCCCGTTCAACGTGCGCACGAGCGCTCCTTCCTCGGCGTCCCAGAGCTTCGTGTTCGCATCGTCCTCGCGGCCGCTCGCGACGAGGGCACCGTTCGGCGAATAGGCGATCGCCGCGGCATGCGTGGTAGCAACTGGGTCCTGCTGGGACCAAATAATAGCTGGACCTGATTGACCGCGCAGCCCTTCCTGGGATCCAGCGAGGAGCAGGAGCGCGAGAGCGATTGAAAACGTTTTCATATAAGACGTTTCGGACTGCGTGGCTAAACGCGCGTCTCTGTTTGCGTAACAGGATTGTTACGTTTGAGCCTGTCCCGCCCGCTGGGAATCCTCCTGGTGGAAAGCGCTCGTGGCACGTCCCTCCGAGCGCGAACTAAGACAGCGTGCGGTTCTAGTCGCTTCGCCGCGGGGTCCGCGGCTCGTACTTATCGACTGTTTGCCAGTGATTTTGGCGGATGGAATAAAAGGGAAAGCTCACCACCGTTTTCGCGGTCGCCTTGCTCATGCGCAAGAGGCGATTGCCGCCACGGATGGGCTCAAGTTCATAAGTGAGCTGGAAAGTCGTCACGCGCGCGATAATCCAAAACAAGGAGGAAGGCGATTGGAGTGATGCTTCGGCCTTTAAGACGGTGAAATCGGTTCGGCTCACCCAGAGCTTGCCGGCGAGAAGACTGAAAAATCTTTCTTCGCGCGATCTCGTGTTTTGGCGCGGCTTCGGTTCGAAGGAAAGGACGTAGGCGCTCTCGCCCGCCGCGCTGTCATCCGGCAGGCGTTTCCAAAGATATCGATCCCGCAGATTATATTTCCGGACTGCCTCCACCGCGGATTCCGCCTGATTTTTTTCCACTTCGACCTTGGATTTCGGCGGCGGCGTGGTGGAGGATTTTCCCTCCGGCGCCGATTGCTCGGAGCCCTTTTTGAAAAAGGACAATTTCCCTTCCATGCTTTCGGCCGTGTACTCGAGCGGCCCGGGATCGCCAGGTCGAACGATCGACTTCCATGTTCCCCTGGCCACGATTTTTCCCGAGCTGTCCAGCTGATGCGTGGTCAGCGTTTGGTAGTACTGCCATTTGCGCAGCGCCACCCGGCTGTCCTCAAATTGCTTGAGGGCCGCGTCGAAAATACTCAAAGGCGTCTGCTTATCCTCTGGCTCGACGGTGCAAAACGCAGAGGGCAAAAAGGACAAGAGGACGATGAGGAAAAAAAACGTCGTCCTGCGAAATCGGCGCATAGGATAGTTTGGCACTTTGAATGCGTGCACGCGCTCGCAAATATTACGGCGCTTACGGCCGGCCGACTCTTACGGCTTTACCACCACAGGCGTGCCGATGTGCGCGGCGTTGTAAAACTGGCGCGCTTTCCAGTACGGCATCCGGATGCATCCGTGCGACGCGGGCACACCGGGCAAATATCCCTGGTGCAACCCATAGCCCGGAGAGAATTCCACGAAATACGGCATCGACGCACCCAGGAATTTGGAGTGAGGCGGCTTCGGCGTTTTCCGAACGTCCACGTTTGGCCTAACGACCCGGCCCGACGCGTCAACGAAATTGCCGTAGATGCTGGAGCGATGGTCTTCATCTTTGCGGATGACATTGAACCGGCCGATCGGAGTCCGGTGCCCTTCGCGACCGCTCGATATTCTGGACGAGGCCGTGACGTACTTGCCGTGATAAAGATACGCTTGTTGCTCGCTTAACTTCACGACGATCGACGGCTTGCCGGAATGCCTCTGCGGCATATTGGCCGTGACCATCTCGGTCACGGACCTGCAACTGCTCAAGCCAACGGCGAGAGCGCTCAACAACGCAAGGCGCGCGACTCGATTCACGAATCAGCGAGTTGGTTGTTCGACGCGATCGGGTTCGGTAGTCTGGCCGGCTTCGGTCGCGGCGCGTTCCTTGAGCGCGGCTTTGCGGCTCAATTTCACGCGGCCCTTGTCATCGATGCCGATGCATTTCACCCAGATCATCTCGCCCATTTTGGCGACGTCCTCGGTGCGATTGACGCGGAAATCCGCCAGTTCGGAAATATGGACGAGGCCATCTTTCCCTGGAAACACTTCGACGAACGCGCCGAATTCCTTGATCGAAACGACACGCCCGTGATAGGTCTGGCCCACTTCGATCTCGCGCGACATGCCGCCGATGATTTCCTTCGCGCGCGCCATGCTCTCGGGGCTCGTCGCATAAATGTGGACGGAGCCGTCGTCTTCGATGTTAATCTCCGCGCCGGTTTCGGCGACGATGCCCTTGATCGTCTTGCCGCCGGGCCCGATGAGGGCGCCGATCTTCTCGGGATTGATTTTGATGGTCTCAATCCGGGGCGCATACTTGCTCAAATCGGCGCGCGGTTTGTCGAGCGCCTGCGCCATGATCTCGAGGATCTTAGTGCGAGCTTCCTTCGTGCGCATGGTCGCTTCGGCCATGATTTTGTGGCTGACGCCGGGCAATTTTAAATCGAGCTGGAATCCGGTGATGCCGGCTTCAGTCCCACAGACTTTGTAATCCATGTCTCCGAAATGATCTTCGGAGCCGATGATGTCGGTCAGAAGCTCATAGCGCTTCATCTCTCCGTCCTCGCCTTTCTCCGTGACCAAGCCGACACTGATCCCCGCGACCGGTGTCTTTATGGGAACGCCGGCATCCATGAGCGCGAGCATTCCACCACATACGCTCGCCATCGAGCTCGAGCCGTTGGACTCCATGATTTCGCTCGTGATGCGGACAGCATAACGGAAGTCTTCCGTGCTGGGGACAACCGGCTCGAGCGATCTCTCGGCGAGCGCGCCGTGGCCAATCTCGCGACGGCTCGCGCCACCGGTCCGGCCGGTTTCGCCGACGCTGAAGGGCGGGAAGCTGTAATGCAGGAGGAAGCTCTTCGAAGTTTCGCCACCGCCGTAGGCGTCGATATTTTGCGCTTCTTCGATCGGCGCGAGAGTGACGAGCGCGAGCGCTTGCGTTTCGCCACGTTGAAAAATGGCGGAGCCGTGCGCACGCGGGAGCACACCGACTTCGCAAGTGATCGGACGCAGGTCCTGATAACCGCGGCCATCCATGCGTTTCTGTTTGTCGAGCACGCTGATGCGAAAGGCTTTCTTCTGCACGTAATCGAACGCCTGGGAGATCGCGAACTTGTCGGCGTCGGGGAATTTTTCCAGCACCGCCGTTTTGACTTCCTCTTTCAACGCGTTCACAGCTTTGCTGCGGTCGACTTTCTTTTCGTTGTAGAGCGCGCTTTCGATCCGATCGCCGGCAACTTGATAGGCCACTTCCAGGATGTCCTGGTTGACGGTCATGAGCGGCATCTCGCGCTTCGGCTTGCCGACTTGCGCAGCGAGCTCGCGCTGGATGCGAATCATTTCCTTCGCGTGTCCGTGCGCGAAATCGAGGGCCTTCACAAATTCCGCTTCCGGCAGCTCGAGCGCCGAGCCTTCGATCATAATCACGTCGTTCTCCGTGCCGACGTAAACGAGGTCGAGATCGCTTTCGTTGCGTTGATCGTGCGTCGGATTGGCGACGAACTCGCCATTAACGCGACCGACCCGCACCGCGCCTACTGGACCGGCAAACGGAATATCCGAAACGGTCAACGCGGCTGAGGCGCCGTTGATGGCAAGGATGTCGGGATCGTTTTGTCCATCAGCGCTGAGCAGCATCGAGATGATTTGCGTATCGTAGAGATAACCCGCCGGAAAGAGCGGACGAAGCGGCCGGTCCGTCATGCGCGAGGTGAGCGTCTCTTTTTCGGAAGGGCGGCCTTCGCGCTTGAAATAGCCGCCGGGAAATTTTCCTACCGCCGCCGCTTTTTCCCGATAATCAACAGTGAGCGGAAACCAGTCCTGCCCTTCCTTGATTTGGGTGGCAGAAACGGCGCTGGTGAGCACCATGGTATCGCCGCTCGAGACGACGACCGACCCGTCGGCGAGCTTGGCGATTTTGCCTGTTTCGATTGTGATCTGCGTGGACCCGATTTGGGCCGTGACCTTGTGTTGCATAACTACTTTCTGGAATTGGCGAATCCCAGGCCGGTCACCCTGATTGTAGGTTTTAAGTCCGAACGCGAAACGCAAGCTGGAAGCTCGCGCTACCTTCGAAACTAAAACCTCTAATCAAAGTGGAACGTCGGCCTGAGCGCCGGGTTTACTTTCTAATTAACGATGGCGTTTGAGGGCGGAAAGGCGGACGAGAGACGGGAGCGTGAGCTGGAGATCGCCTGCGGTTACTTCCGCAGGTTGAGTTTTTCGAGCAGGTTTTTATACCGGTCGGACTCCGACTTGCTCAGATAATCGAGCAAGCTCCGGCGCATCGCCACCATCTTGAGGAGGCCGCGGCGCGACGAATGATCTTTAGCGTGGCTCTTGAGGTGGTCGGTCAGCTGCGAGATCCGGCGGGTGAGGAGCGCAACTTGCACATCCGCACTGCCGGTGTCTTTCTCGTGGAGCTGAAACTCCTTCATGTCCATCGTGTCACTGCTTTCTGCCATAAACGAGCCGGTATTGTAGGTGAAGAAAGGAGGTTGGCAACCGGGATATTGACAGAATGTGGTGGAAGAGATGCAATGGGCAGGTCGTTATGCCAGCCCGAGGAGATCAGAGCGCCGCGGATTTGGATGCCGTGGTCACGCGCAAGAATTTCTTGCGCTACGGCTTGATGGCGACCGCGGCGGTCTTCAGCGGCCGGCGCCTCTTCGGGCAAGCGCCGGCGTCTTCTGTTTCACCCGCGGCGCCTCCAGTTATTCCGGACCGCGGACCACAAATCGAGAGCGGGCTGGTGAAGCAGTTCGTCATCGCCGGTCATGGGCAGTTGGACAAAGTGAAAGAGATGCTGGCCGCGCAACCGGCGCTGATC
>Ga0193744_1000018_pt1 | contig 80060 bp, 73 predicted proteins | sample L1a1metaG_FD_143056 | JGI IMG/M metagenome (GOLD analysis project Ga0193744, IMG submission 143056) | Soil microbial communities from a riparian zone of the East river system, Colorado, United States - L1a1 | ecosystem: Environmental > Terrestrial > Soil > Riparian zone | place: USA: East River...
AGGGGTCGTGACGGGATCCTGCCAGCCGCCATAGACGTAGATCGCGCCCCCGACATATCCGGCCTGGTTGCTTTCAAAGCGCGTGTGATCGATCTGAATCGTGGAAGCGTTTCCGTTGATGGCGCCGCCCGCCGAGAAGAACGAGTGCCCAGGCACATTCACCCGGTTCCCCACAAAGGTGCCATTGCGGACATAGATGCGGGACTGATCCGCGCTGAACGCGCCACCGTAGTGCAGCGAGGTGTTGTTGCTCCAAGTGCAGGATTCAAACAACACCGTGGAAGAGGCGAGCCAGAGGCCGCCACCGCCGGTGCTCGGAGCATTGCCGGCGTTGTTTTGAAATGTGCACGAAATAAAGCTGGCCTGGACGTGGTCGGTGCTCATGGCGCCGCCATGGTATTCCCTCGTCGAGAGGCCGTTCGCGAAAGTGAGACCCTGAAAGGTGACGGGCTTCGGCGTGGTGAAGGTGAAGATTTCCGTGGTGCCGCCGCCATTCAGGACCACGTTCGCTCCGCTCGCGGCACGGATGGTGAAGCTCTTAGTGCCGCCATTCAAATCCGGAAAAATGGTCCAACCGCCCGCGGGCGCGTTGTAGGTTCCGGCGGCCAGCTCGATGATGCCACTATCCGCTACCGCACCGATCGCATCCTGAAGCGAGCCTTGATTGGGGGAGAGGTTGATCGTCGACTGCGCTGGAGAGAGCCTGGCGAACGCAAAGAGCTGCGCGCTCAAGGCGATGTAAACGGCTTTGCGGAAGACTACGCCCGGTAAGGATGAAATAAGCATGAGGTTAGTCGGCCCTGACGAGGTTGTGGCGCGCGGCCTTTATTCCGGCGCATCAAGTAAAACAAGCCATTTTTACGCCACGACGGAACAAAAGCCTGACGTGAAAAAAGTGTGTTGGTCCGGCTGCCTCGACGAGGGTTAGCGCAGCATATTCGGTTGGTGTATCCTGGAGGTTCGGGCGCGAAATAGAAATGAACTCCTCGGTATGTCGATAGCGAAAACGGCCACTTCGAATTCGCCCGCGGAATCTTCGCGCGTCTCACAATATTGGGAGCGGCAGTTCGAGAAGAACCGCGCCGATGCGTCGCTCTGGACCAATAACGAGATCGTGGCGCGCCACATCTATCATTTGATTTCGGACGGCGGAGAGGAGCACTGGCTGCCTTGGTTTTTCAATCACTACCTCGGCGCCGACACGCTTTTCGAAAGGTCCCTCAGCGTTTGCTGCGGCGATGGCGCGCACGAGATGGCGATCGCAAACACCGGCAAAGTTCGCTTCATTCGGGGCTTCGACATTTCGGAGGGCGCTGTGGCGCAGGCTAACGCCACGTTCGAGAAGACTGGGAGACCACGCGACAGTTATGTTTTCGAGGTCGCCGATGCGGATGATTTACAGCTGGAGGACCGCTTCGATCTGATTCTTTCGACCGGTGCACTCCACCACGTCACCAACCTGGAGGGGTTGCTGTCGAAGCTCGGCAGTATGCTCGACCCCAACGGGTATTTTGTTGTCCTGGAATACGTGGGACCGAATCGTTTTCAATGGAGCGATGCGCAGATGGGCGCGATCAACGGAATCCTGCGGCAGTTGGATCCTCGTTATCTCAAGGAGAACTCCAGGGTTGAGCTGGGCCGTCCTTCCATTGCCGATATGATACGGATCGACCCTTCGGAAGCGGTTCGCTCGGAAGACGTGTTGCGCCTCCTTCCCGATTTTTTCACGATCGAATACCTTCGCAATTTTAACGGCACGATCATGCATCAACTTTATCCGCTGCTCGATGCGCGCCTCACCAACACGAACACGCCGGACTTCGACAGCATCGTTCGAATGATCTTGCTGATGGAAGATATTCTCATCCGCGAAAAGGTACTGCCATCGGATTTCGTCTTCGTGATTTGCCGCAACAAGAAACATGCGGTCGCTCCCGGCCAGGCGTCCGCGCGCCGCGCCCCAACGGAGCGCCGATTCGTGGGCTGTATAGATTTGTTCGACGGCAGGACGATCGCAGGATGGGCGGCTGACGTTCGGGATCCCGCCGTTCCAGTCCAAGTCGAGATCTACCTTGACGGCCGGCTTCAAGCCAGCGGGTTATCGGATGGGTTTCGCCAGGATGTGAAAAACGCGGGCTATGGCGACGGCAGAAAGGGATTCGTGCTTTCACTGGGTTCGCCATCGTCCTCGGCGCCGGAGACGATCGCAAAATTGCGGGTCGCCGGCTCCGATCGAGTGCTAGCGACACGCTTCCTCGGCGCGCGATCAGCCTAGGGTGGCCCTACGGTGATGGCTCGAGCTTCTATTTCTCTCAGGACGTAATCTCCCGCCACCATTCCCGGATCCAGGCGCAATGCGCCGGAAGCATTGTGATCGGGGATTTCGATATAAATCGTATTTTCGCCCTGTTGTAACGGAACATTCGATGCGTGCGCCTCATTGTAATCCAGTTGGTCACCAGTCTTGTAGAAGATTTGAAGCGTGGTCGCGGCGGGGCTGGCGATGACGATCTTGACGACCGGTTGCGCCTTGAGGTCGAATTCGGGAAGAAGGAGCGCCGGATCGGGCCCAAGCGCCCTCGCCATCAGGCCTCTTGGTTCCACGATTAGGACCACACCGCCGAGCGCCTTGATTTTTCCCAGGTCTTCACTGGATTTGGCGAAGAAGAGCGTGGTTGCGGTCGAAGCATCAAAGCTGGCGGCCAGCTCGGCTTGGGGTCTCACGGCGCTCACGAAAGAAACCGGAGCGTTGGAAAAAATGCGGAGCGAGTAAAGCGAATAATCGCCCGCGGCCTGTCCCGGATCCAAACGGACGCCGCCGGCAAAAAGCGGATCATCGATCGACAACAGCAATTGGTTTCTTCCGGCCCTCAACGGAGCGTGAAGCACGTGCTCAGCGGAATAGGGCTGGTTTTTTTGAACCTGATAGAATAATTCCACCACAGTGGCGGCCGGGCTGCCGATGTCCAGACTGATGGCAAAGCGAGTCGACGGCGTCACGCGAAACCCTAACTGCGCATCGGTGCCGGTCGCCCGGATGAGCAATCTATCTTTTTCTTCGGTCAGCGTTGCTTGATTGAGGGCAGTCAGACTTCCAAACCCTTCCGTCGGTGATAGCGCACAAGAGTAACTCAAGGCAGACATAGCGGGGGTATTGGGTGTTTGTTGCGTCGTCCGCTTATGACGATGGCACGCGTCGCCCGCCAGCAGCAGCGCGATCAGCAACGAGACCCGCCAACCAAGGACGACGATTTTCTTGCGAGAGTTAGGGTAAATTGCAACGGAGCGGGCATTTTTCCAGTTCATGGGATGTGGTAGGGAGTTATCGGGATGTCAGTGCGGAGCGATTGGAGCATCGCCTGGCGGTGACGCGGCAGGAGTGGGGTGATGCTCTGTCCGTTTGTAATCTCCTCCGGTAAAATATTTCTCCAGCCAAACATACAGGCAGATGAACAGGTAACGGCTTCCCATCTCCTTGATTTTCAGCTTGGGCACGCCCGTCCGCCTGTTGTGCCACGTAATCGGAAGTGTCGTCCAGCTAAAGCCCCGGACAATTGCCTTCAGCGGGATCTCGACCGTGATATTGAAATGCGGCGAGATCAGCGGCCGGCATCCCTCGATCACTTCCTTTCGGTAGGCCTTGAAGGCGTTGGTCGTGTCGTTCAGTTTGATCCGGAAGAGAATTCTCAGGAAATAATTTGCGAGGCGGTTCAAGAATAATTTGATTTTCGGATAATCGATCACGCCGCCCCCTTTGATGAATCGGCTGCCAAAGACGCAATCAAAGCCTTCGTTCAAACGCTGCCAGTAGCGGACGACATCGCGCGCATCATCGGATGCATCAGCCATCATGATGACGACGGCATCGCCTTTCATTTGATCGAGTCCCCAGATCACCGCGCGGCCGAATCCGAGCGGGCCGCGATTCTGGGTCGGGGACAAACTCGCAACCCGGGGCCGCAAATCCTGGAGGATTTCCCACGTCCGATCGGTACTGCCATCATCCACCACGACAATCTCGTGCGGGACGTTGTTTAGCCGCAGCTCAATTTCAAGATGCTCGACCGTGGAAGCGATGCATCCTTCTTCGTCCCGGGCCGGAATGACCACGGAAAGAAGCTTCAGTTCGGCAGCAGGGGCCTCCGCACTCATAGCGCCATCGATATCTCCAGCCAGCGCGGATTCGCCTCGGCATGTTGGGCAATCTCTTCGAGGATCGCTTCCAAAGAAATCGCGGGCCGCCATCCCCAGCGTTCGCCGGCCAGCCGCGAATCCATCACTAGCCATGGAACATCGAACGGACGCGGCGAAGGGTCGCTCTCGATTGGGTGCACGCCGAAGCGGGCCTCGCACCATTTGCTCAACTGCGCGAGTGACATGCTGTTTTCCGTTCCTCCGCCGAAGTTCATGATGCGAGGGTTAAGTGATGCCCTCTTGGTCAACTGTTCTTGCAGGACCGGGAGCAGATCGCGCGGGTGGAGACAATCGCGCGTTTGATGTCCGGCTCCGTCGAATCCGATGTATTTCAATGGCGCACGTCTCAGGTAGGCGTTGATCCAATAGGAAAAAATACCCTGGTCGGCCCGACCGAACTGTCCCGCGCCGGTGAGCACGCCACAGCGGTTGATCCAGACCGGGAATCCGAAGGTCTCGCCGTATTCGAGAGCGACGCATTCGGAGGCCAGCTTCGAACTGCCGTAAAGCGACAGCGGAGGTGAAGTCGAAAAGTTTTCCGCGATTCCGTGAGCGCTCGCGCCCTGTGGCAGCTCCGCGTTTTCCTCGGGAGCGAAGGCATCGCCTTTCGCCATCACCGGAATTTCCGAGAGAGACTTGACCGAGTAAACGCGGCTCGTGCTGAGCAGAATAAATCCTGCTTGGTAGCGCTTGGCCAGTTCCAGCAGGTTGACCGTTCCGTACAGATTGTGCTCGATGAGCTGCCGGCTGCTGGTCGCGCCATCGATGCCGGCCAGCACGCTCGGGTTCGCGGCGGCATCGATGATCCAATCGACGGCGGGAATCGATTCTAGATCGCTGGGCGAGCGCAGATCGGCATGGATGAGCTTCACTCCTCGCTTGCGCAACGGGTCGATGTTCAGGTGGCTGCCCGCTCGGCTCAAATTATCCAACCCGATCACTTCGAGCCCGGCGTCATCTTCCAGCAGCCCATGGGCGATACTGCTTCCGACGAAACCGCAGACTCCCGAGACGAGAATTTTCATTCTAAATCATATAACGCACGCATCTCATTTGCTCCCCGGTTTGATCGCGGGAGTCTGCGCTAGGTCTGGTGGGACATCGTCTGCCGCAAAAGTTTCGACGTTCATCTCGATCAGGCTGACAAAGGGACAGCCAAAGTCGGGCCGTTTCCCGCCGCTCCGGTCAACGATCACCCCAATGGCCACGACTTGTCCGCCATGCGATCGCACAATGTCGATTGTCTCTTGCACGCGCCCTCCTCGGGTGACCACGTCTTCCGCCACAATAAACCGCTCGTTAGGCGCAATCTTGAATCCACGCCGCAGCACCAAGCCTCCCGAATCTTTCTCCGCAAAGATGTGCCGCTTCCCGAGCGCGCGGCCGACTTCATGTCCGACGATGATTCCACCCAGGGCCGGCGAGATCACGGCGTCGCATTCGATGCCGCGCAATTTTTCTGCGAGCCGGGCGCACACTTGCGCGGCGACACCCGTGTCTTGCAGGAGCAGGGCGCATTGAAAAAACTGCCGGCTATGCAGGCCCGACCGCAAGATGAAATGCCCATCGAGGAGCGCGCCGGTCTGGCGGAAGAGCGCAAGCAAGTCGTCGCTCATGCGGAGCAATTAGCCCGAGGTGTCGCTGACTGATTTCCCGCCGCGAGCGTCGTTCTCCCCGGCAAAGGCGATGGCCTCGATCTCGACCAGCGCGTTCTTCGGCAGCGTGGAAACTCCGACGGTCGAACGCGCCGGCGGCTGATCAGTAAAGTAAGTCGCGTAGACCTCATTCATTTTTTGGAAATCGCCGAAGTCCGCCAGGAAGACGGTGGTTTTGATCACGTGCGCCATGGTCAGTCCCTCTGATCTGAGGATCGCCGCCACGTTATCGAGTACGCGCCGGGTCTGCTCGGCAATATCTTCCGAGACGATCTGCCCGCTTTTGGGATCGAGCGGGACCTGGCCCGCGCAAAATATCATCGAGCCCGCGCGAACGGCTTGCGAATAGGGCCCAATCGCGGCTGGCGCTTCGGTGGTAGAAATAATCTTCTTCATCCGGCGAGCTTAGCGGGAAAAATCCCCGGCACAATCTTCCGAGTGCTTTGCGATGTATGCTTGTGGAGGTGATAGCGTGTCATCCCGAGCCGCGCAGACGGCGAGGGACCTCCCAGTCGCACTGGACGGTACACAAACGGCCACGGGGCTGGTTCGAATGCAGCGCCTGATCTTCACGCAAGCGCAACCGCTTCCGCGATACATTTGGCGTTGTCTTCGGACCATGCACCATCGTGTCTTGAGTAACGTCCCGCGCGACTGTGAGGTCCATCGCCGTCTGCGCGGCTCGGGATGACAGCAGTTACGCCCCCCGCTCCATTCAAGTTTCGTTTGCGAATTCCCTCTGAAAAACGATTGTTTCCATTCACCTTAAACTCGGAAAACTTCAGATGGTTGGCTGGATCTTAAAGAAAATACTCGGATCGAAAAATCAGCGTGAAATAAAACGCCTGATGCCGGCGACCCGTCGTATCAACGAGTTGGACGAAGAGTTCAAGGCGCTCTCCGACGACGATCTCCGCGCGAAAACGGCCGCCTGGCAAAAGGAACTCGCCGCGATTCCTGAACTCGAAAACCAGTGGGCCAAACTCGACGAGATCCTACCCGAAGCGTTCGCAGTGGTGAAAAACGCCGCCCGCCGGCTGACCGAGCGCGAACACACTTTCACCGTCTGCGATCAGCCGATGACCTGGAACATGGTGCACTTCGACGTGCAGCTCGTGGGTGGCATGGTGTTGCATCGCGGGCGCATCGCGGAAATGGCGACCGGTGAAGGGAAGACGCTCGTCGCGACCTTGCCGCTTTATCTGAACGCGCTCACCGGCAAAGGCGCGCATCTCGTTACGGTGAACGATTATCTCGCCCGTCGCGACGCCGAGTGGATGGGCGAACTCTACCGCTTCCTCGGGCTTACCTGCGGCTGCATTCAACACGATCAACCGCCGGATCTCCGCCGTGAGCAATACGCGATGGACATCACCTACGGCACGAACAGCGAGTTCGGCTTCGATTATCTGCGCGACAACGGCATGGCCACCACGCGCGAACAGCAGGTCCAGCGCGGTTACAATTACGCCATCGTCGATGAGGTCGATTCCATCCTGATCGACGAAGCGCGCACTCCGCTCATCATCAGCGGTCCGTCCACGGTCTCGACCCATCAATACGACAAATGGAAGCCGCTGGTCGATCAGCTCGTGCGGAAACAGACCATGTTGTGCAACCGGCTCGCGAGCGAAGCGAAGGAACTCTTCGAACAAGGGAAAAACGAAGAAGCCGGTCTTGTCCTCTTCAAGGTGAAGCTCGGCCAGCCGCGAAACAAGCCGCTCCTCCGCATGATGGAGGACCCGGAAAAACGCAAGGCGATGGACAAGGCCGAGCTCCAGTTTTTTCAGGACACACGCAAGGAGGAACTTTTCGCCCTGAAGGAAGAGCTCTTCTTCACCATCGACGAGAGATCGAACGAATCGGATCTTTCGGAACAGGGCCGCGCGTTTCTCAATCCCGATGAGCCGGATTCCTTCGTCCTGCCGGATTTGATCAGCGAGTTCACCGAGATCGATCTCGATCCGGCTCTTTCGGATGAAGCGAAAGAGAAAGCGAAAGTCGAGCGCCAGCAGCATTGCGACTCGCAAGCTGAGCGCATCCACAACATCTCCCAGCTGCTCCGTGCTTATTGTCTATTTGAGAAGGACGTGGCCTACGTCATCGAGGAAAATAAGGTCGTCATTGTCGACGAATATACCGGCCGCAAGATGCCGGGCCGGCGCTGGAGCGACGGTTTGCATCAGGCGGTCGAAGCGAAGGAAGGCGTTCAGATCGATCGCGAGACGCAGACCCTCGCCACGATCACGATCCAGAATTATTTCCGGCTCTATCACAAACTCGCCGGCATGACCGGCACGGCCGACACCGAAGCGGCGGAGTTTCACGATATCTACAAGCTCGACGTTAATGTCATTCCGACGAATCGGCCGGTGGCGCGCAAGGATGCAAACGATCGCATTTACAAGACGCGGAGGGAGAAATACAACGCCGTCATTAACGAGATCAAGGAATGCCACGCGCGGCAGCAGCCGGTGCTGGTTGGCACGGTGAGCGTGGAATCCTCCGAGTTGCTCAGCCGAATGCTGAAGCGCGAGAAGATTCCGCACAACGTTCTCAATGCGAAATATCACATGCAGGAAGCGGAGATCGTGCAGCGCGCCGGCCAGGCCGGAACCGTGACGATTTCCACCAACATGGCCGGACGCGGCACCGACATTAAGCTCGGCCAGAGCGTCGCGGACCGAGGCGGCCTTTTCGTGGTCGGCACCGAGCGGCACGAGTCGCGCCGGATCGATCGGCAGCTTCGCGGCCGATGCGCGCGCCAGGGCGATCCGGGCGGATCGCGCTTTTACGTCAGCTTCGAAGACGATCTCATGCGCAACTTCGGCGCGGCGGATCGCATGACGAAAATCATGGAGCGTTTCGGGCTGGAGGAAGGCCAGGAGCTTGAGCATCCGTGGTTGAACAAATCGGTCGAGACCGCCCAGAAACGCGTCGAGCAGCGCAATTATCTCGCGCGAAAACGGACGCTCGATTTCGACGACGTGATGAACAACCAGCGCGAAGTCGTTTACACCTATCGTAACGACACGATCGATTCCGACGAGCCGCGCAAACTGGTTTACGAGGTGATCGAGGAAGCTGTGCCTGCGAAGGTGAAGGAGCACCTCGGCGACGGCGCAACCGGCGACGAGCCAAACTACGCCGCCTTGTTGAACTGGGTGAACGTGACGTTCCCTCTCGGCCTAACGAGAGACAAAGCGCAATTCGAAACACGCAGTGTGGACGAGAACGCGCAGTTCCTGATCGAGAGAATCAAGGACGCCTACGAACGCAAGTCGAGTCACGAAGAGCCGACCGCGGTTAAGAGCCTCGAGCGTTACATTATTCTCAACGCGATCGATCGCCTCTGGCAGGAGCATCTCTACGCGATGGACGCGTTACGCGAGGGCGTCTATCTCCGAGGCTACGCGCAGAAGGATCCGTTGATCGAATACAAGACGGAAGCCTATGAAATGTTCGTCGAGCTGATGGCGAACATTAAGAACGAAGTGCTGCACAATCTTTTCCGGAGCACTTCGAATTTGCAGGCCTTCGAGAATTTCCTTTCCACTCTGCCGCAGTTTCTCTTGCGCGAGCACGCGCCGACCGCGCCTACGGCCACGGGCCCTATTCCCGGGCGCCACGGCGATCGAATGGCGGCGGCCAGCGACGGGGTATCGGGAAATGGCGATGGTTCCGAGTTAAAGCTCGATCTTGCGCCGGTGCGTCGGGATGTGCCGAAAGTAGGCCGCAACGAACCGTGTCCCTGCGGCAGCGGGAAGAAATTCAAGAACTGCTGCGGTCGCGTAGCGTAGGTGCGGGATCGAACGGGAGTTCGAGGAAGGGCCGTTTCACTCGAAGACGGGCGCCGGACGTCAGCGAGACACCTCCGGCGAGAGCAAGACGTGAATCTTCGTCAGCTGTCATCCCGAGCCGCGCAGACGGCGAGGGACCTCCCAGTCGCAGCACACGTTACTCAAGAGGCGTCACGCGTGATTCGCAGACGACGCCGAATGTGTCGCGGAAGCGGTTTGGCTTGCGCGAAAGAAAGGGCGCTACGTTCGAATGAGGCTGCTCGCCACTTGCGTAACGAACCGTGCGGTTGCGAGGTCCCTCGCCGTCTGCGCGGCTCGGGATGACAGCTGATGATGGTTCGGCCGGAGACATGTCCGCATGTCCGGACGCGCGGGAAGCGCGGCCCTCCGTGGGGAAGCAGCACTTGTGTGCGCGGCTCGAATTCGGCACATTCACGATCTCCATGACCCCCCACGAAGTTCTCGAAAAATATTTTGGCTTTCGAGAATTCCTCGACGCGCAGGAAGAGGTGATCACCGCCATCACGGGTGGCGCCGACGCGCTCGTCGTCATGCCGACCGGCGGCGGCAAGTCGCTCTGTTATCAATTGCCCGCGCTGCTCCTCGAGGGGACAACGGTGGTCGTTTCGCCCCTGATCGCCCTGATGAAGGACCAGGTTGACGCGCTCCAGCGCCGCGGCATTTCCGCCACGCTGATCAACAGCTCGCTCACTCCCGCCGAACAGCGCGAGCGAATCCGGGCGCTTGCTCGCGGCGAGTTCAAACTGGTTTACATCGCGCCGGAACGTTTTCGCAGCCGCTCATTTCTCGAAGCATTGGGGCAAAGCACCATCGCGCTTTTCGCGGTGGATGAAGCGCATTGCCTTTCGATGTGGGGCCACGATTTCCGGCCGGATTATTTCCGGCTCGATCAAGTGCTCGAAACCCTGGGCCGCCCGCAGGTCGCCGCGTTTACCGCGACGGCGACGCCGGAAGTGCGTCGCGATATCCTGACCCATCTTGGATTGCGCGAGCCGCGGGAGTTCGTGGCGGGATTCGCGAGGCCCAACTTGAAATTGCTCATCTCGCAAGTCGCAAACGAAGCGCAGAAATACGAACGACTGCATGCGTTGATCCGCGAGAACAAGACCGGCATCATCTACTGCTCAACCCGGAAGCGAGTGGAAGCCGTCGCCGAAACGCTGAAGCTGGCGAAGATTTCGAGCATTCTTTACCACGGCGGGATGAACGATGCGGAGCGCGAGCAGGCGCAGAACGAGTTCATGCAAGGCCAACGTGACATCGTGGTGGCGACGAACGCATTCGGAATGGGCATCGATCGCTCGGACATTCGTTTTGTCGCGCACTTCGACGTGCCGGGAAGCGTGGAGGCGTACTACCAGGAGGCCGGTCGCGCCGGACGCGACGGTGAAGCCGCCACTTGCGATCTGTTTTTCAATCACGCCGATACGCGCGTGCAAGAATTTTTCATCGAAGGGAGCAACCCGCCGCTCGAGGTGATCGTGCAGATTTACGAAATGCTGCGACGCGAGGCGGATGACAAGCATGAGCTGCAAATTTCGATCAAGGAGATGGGGACGCGGCTCGCCTTCGAAGGGAACGATATGATGCTCAGCTCGTCGCTCCATGTGCTGGATCGCGAGGGTTACATCGATCGCTTCGATGTCCCGGGGCGGCGGGTGCGCGGAACGCGGTTGCTTCAACCGGAAGTGCGCGGCCCTCAGTTGAAACTGGACTCGGCCAAGCTGCGCGAAAAGGAGCGCCGCGATCGCGCGAAATTAAAGCTGATGATCGATTTCGCGTATGCGCGGACCTGCCGGCAACAGGCGATCCTGCGTTACTTCGGCGAGGCCGAGCCGGCGCGTTGCGGCAATTGCGACATTTGCCTGGAAACGGCGGGCCCTTGCCGTCCGCCCGACGCGGACGAAGCGCTCGTCGTGCGAAAGGCGTTGAGCGGTGTGGCGAGAATGTCGACGCGTGCGGGCGAAGATTGGGAGCCTCGCTTTGGCCGAGGAAGGATCGTGCAGACGCTGGTGGGCAGCCGCTCGCGCGAAATTATCCAGGCCCGGCTGGATCAGCTTTCCACCTACGGTTTGTTGAAGAATGAAGGCGTGGCGTATTTGAATCAGCTCATGCGCGAATTGCAGGACGCGCGCATGTTGATCTCGAGCGGCGGCCAGTATCCGATGGTGACGTTGGCGAAACTCGGCGAGGAAGTAATGAAAGGGCGCACCGACTACGAACTGCATTGGCGCCAGCGCGTCGCGTCCGGTTCGATGGAGAGATCTTCACCGCGGAAATCGAAAACAAGAGCGAGCGCATTGGGCGAGCTGGTTCCAGTCGATGCGGTGGTGTACGAGCGGCTAAAGAAAGTGAGGCTCGAGCTCGCCCGCGAACACGGCAACGTTCCAGCGTATGTAATTTTTCCCGACGAAACACTGCTGGCCTTTGCGCGGTTGAAGCCGAGATCGGTGGAGGCAGGTCGCAAAATTCGAGGCGTCGGCGAAATCAAGGCACAGCGTTACCTGCCCGCCTTCATCGAAGCGATCGCGGGCGAATCTTAAAGTCTGGGGGGAGAAACGTAGAGTCTGTCATCCCGAGCGAAGTCGAGGGACCCCGTTGCTTCGCTATCGACGCCGCCCGCACCAAGGGCGGGGTTCTTCGACTCCGCTTCGCTCCGCTCAGAATGACAAGAAGTTTGTATGGCTAAGGGACGACCGGACGCTGGTTCAGATGAACGTCGTAGGCCTCCGCGCGAGCCTTCGCCGCGGCGGCTTGGCCGCCTTGGCCGGATTTCGCCAACAGGTTGCTGAGCATTTGCCACGATTCGGCCCGATACCATTGCGTGGCCAGACATAATTTGAGTTCCGCGATCGCGGCAGCAGTCGCCCCGCTCTCATCCAGGACTTCGACGTAGCGCTTCTCGATCGACCAATCTGGCGCTCCCGTCCGTGAGGCCAGGCGCAACCGCATCAGGTCCACCCGTCCATTTTCCTTGTGTTCGAGAACCGCGAGAAGCTCGTAGGCCCTGGCTTCCACCAGCGGCATTTTCGTCGCGCGGTTGAGCAGATTGCGCGCGGTCGCGAAGTCGTTTTGGCGAATCGCCACCGATGCCAGTTGCAGGATCGTCAGCGGTTGATCGGGCTCCTTCCGCAGCGCCAAGGCCAAATGTCCCCTGGCGGCAGCGAGGTTGCCCTGGCCGAGCTCCAGCCCGGCGAGATTGATCAACATTCGGACGGACTCTCCGCCGCCAGCGATGGTGCGCTCGAGGAACGTCCGCTGATCTTTCCAATCGAAGGTCCGGACCCAGGTTCGTGCGCCAAGAAAGACGAACCAAAGAACGAGGACCGAGCTGACGGCGATGGCAGGAATGGATAAGCGTGAGAGCGACAGACCCGCCGCCAGAAAAAGAAAAGCGGTCGGCAGATAAATCCAGTGCTCGGCTACGCTCGCATTCAGGTCGAAAATGCCGCTGATCGGCAGGTAAGCGACGGCGGCCAGAATAAGACAACCGCAAACCGCCGGGTCTTGCTTGCGGCTCCGCCACAGCCAATAACTGGCAGCAGCCATAATCAATATTCCGAGGAGGGTTTGCAGTTCGCGGCGCGACGCGATCTCGGCCCGGGTGGAGACCGGTCCTTCGGGGTGCGTCTCCACGTCGCGATCCATGTGAAGGTTGAGCGGGAGCAAAATCAGTCACGGATATTCGGCGATGGCCCGGGCCGCCACAATCGGCCTAACGAGTAGTGGCGCCGGAGGATGCAAGGCCGGCGTCGGGGTATGTTCCGCTGGCAGACGAAGGCTCAGATAGGTCACGGCCACGAAAAGGACGATGACCGCCGCCGGCAAAAATTCCTTCCACCTTTTCCTCGCTAACAAGATCACGCACCACAGAAGCGGAAAGATCAGGCCGGCTTCCTTGCTCAGCGCGCTCAAGAGAAACAGGACACCGGCAGCAACCAGGAGACTCCAGCGGCTCGATCCAGTCAGCCGCAAACTGCGCAGCGCCCCATATAGGCCAAGAAATCCGAATGCCGCCGCCAGCGGATCAGCTCGCCCAGAAATGTAAACCACGGCAGCGGTGTGCACGGGATGAATCGCCCAGGCGAGCGTGACGAGGAATGCGGTGCGCCGCCTTTTTCGTTCTTCGATTCCAAATAGGCTGAGCAGCTCATCGGCGAGCAGAAGCAGCGCAAGCGCGGCGGCAAGATGGCAGAGGATGCTGGTCAGGTGATAACCGAAGGGTTCGAGGGCGAACGCGCCGTAATCGAGCGTGTAGGTCAGCCGTTGGATCGGCCGGTAGAAATCGGACGCCGTCGCGTCGGTAAAAAGGAAGTGTTGAAATCCTTCGGGGATCAGGCGCCAGCTGCGAATGAGCGGATCGCGCAGAATCAGAGCCGTGTCGTCCCAGACAAACCCGTTCCGGAGCGCAGGCGCATAAACAGCGAAAACCAGCGCGGCCAGAAAAAGAGCAGGGAATAATTTTTTCACCGAGGGAATTGGGTTGGACAGAAGCAATAAGATGCGCGTCTAAGTTTGGGAAATGTTTATCGCGACCCTGCGGCTCTTGAAATTCGGCGCGTTCCTGTTGCTGCTGAGCAGCGGATATGCCGCCGGCGTCCCCGATGATTGCACGCAATTGATCGTCGGCATCTCTCCGAATTGGGATTCGATGCGCGGCCGGTTGCAGTTATTTGAGCGTAAGCCGGGGGCAAACTGGACGCCGGTCGCTCCGGCGGTCTCGGTTTTATTCGGCAAGAGCGGGCTGGCCTGGGGCAGCGGTCTGGAGGGGCAAAAGGAAGCGGGCTTGCGCAAAAGCGAACGGGATGGGCGCGCGCCCGCGGGAGTTTTTCGGATGGGCAAGATCTACACGTACGATGCGCAGCTCCCCGCGGGCGCGGATTATCCCTTTCATCAAGTGACGACGGCCGACGCCTGGAGCGATGACGTGACCAGCCCGGATTATAACCGTTTCGTCACCATCCCGGATCCGGCGAATCCACCGCCGTGGTTCGCCAAACAAAAAATGCGGCACAACGATTTTGCTTACCGCTGGCTGGTCGAGATTCGACATAATTCCGATCCACCGGTGCCCGGAGCGGGCAGTGCGATCTTCTTCCACATCCGGCGCGGAGTGGATCGACCGACGGCTGGTTGCACCACGATGGCAGAACCGGCCCTGGTCAGGTTGATCACCTGGATGCGGGCGCCGCGTCACCCCTGTTATGTGATTTTGCCGGCCTCGGAGTACGACAAGAAATGGCAGGAATGGCACTTGCCTCCGCCGGATTCGTGGAAGGTGGGGCGTTGAAGCACTCCGCGTTTGCAGTTGCGCAGGGTCAATTTAGATTGAGCGCAAGAGCCAAACCCGCATGAAAAAAAGAGCTAATCCCGACTCGGAAGAAAATATTCGTCGCATTGATACGAAGCCGCGCGCGAAAAAACAAACGCACGGCTTTCAGGTGCATTTCCTGCGTGCGGGAGACACGGTCACGCGTCTGTTTAGCGACAGCGGATACGGCGGGAAGGAAGGATCGCGCCGCGCCGCGCGCAAGTTCAAACGCTCGGCCATGGGCGATTTGCCTGCTCGCGTGTTTGGCGGTCCGATCGCCGCGAAAAAAGCACGGACGAAAAAGCCCGTGAAGGCAAAGGCAATGAAAACGCGTTGAATGTAGAGGCGCTTGTGTCAAGCGCCTAGCCAAGACAACAGGTGCTTGGCACAAGCGCCTCTACATTGACGAGGCGGCGTTCAACGCCCGCCAGCATTCGATGAAGCCCGGGGCAAAATTGTCAGGCCGCGCTTTGATCCATTCTGCAATGACGTCGGTCGGGAAAAATTCCCCGTACTCGATTTCACGCTGGGCCAATTCGAAAGGACCTTCGTCTTGAGCCCGGTAAAGCCAGATGAATTCCTGACCCGTCTTTTCCGACGCAGGCAGTTTTGCCACTCGGTCTAGTTTCGCGGCCAGACCGAGCTCTTCCTTCAGTTCCCGGTTTGCGGCCTCATCGTACTCCTCACCAGCGTCCACATGGCCCGCGGCGCTGGAATCCCAAAGACGTGGGTGCCGGTCCTTCCAGCGCGAGCGCTTTTGCAAGAATAACTCCCCTTGAAGGTTAAAAACCAGAATGTGAACGGCTCGATGGAGCAAGTTATTCCCATGCACTTCCGCGCGTGTTGCGTCTCCTACCACGCGATCCTCCTCATCCACCACGGCAAAACGTTCCAGACCCGCCGGAACCTCCGCCGATGTGTCCATCGGCCGGGTGAGATTTGAGAGCGCGATCCATTGCTCCAGAGCCAGCTCCTCTGCACGCGCTCTCGGGTCGAAGCCGATGGCGTTCGCGGCCTCATTCCAATTTGAGATCTCCTCTCGCAGCAGATTTCGAAGTTGCTTGCGGCGTTGGGAAAAACCGCGACGCACCATCCGCGAAAAAGTTTCCGAGTCGTACTCCGGCAATTCTTCGGACGCGCGGGCGGAGAGGCGGACGAAAGCGGAATCGACGTCCGGCTGCGGAAGAAAAACGCTCGCCGAAACAGTGCGCAAATACTCTACCCGATAGTGCAGTTGAACGACGAGCGTTAGCGCGCCGTAATCGCTCGTCCCGGGAGAGGCCGAAATACGTCGCGCCATCTCCTTCTGTAACATCAACAACCACAATGATATCGGACTTGGATATTTCGTGAACTTTAGGAGCAACTGGCTCGAGATATAATAGGGAAGATTTCCGAGCAGCTTCGCGCGCGGCTTGGCCAAGAGTTGGCGCACATCGAAATCCAGCGCGTCCGCGTGCAAAATTTCGAAGCGGTCGGTGGTGAAGCGTTTGCGCAAAAACTCCGCCAACCGCCGATCCTTTTCGATCGCGAGAACGCGCGCGCCTGAGGCGAGCGCAAATTCCGTCAGCGCGCCCAGCCCCGGCCCTATTTCCACGACGTAATCCTCCGGAGTGAGCGCGGCTTTCTCGACGATCCACCGCGCCAGATTGCGGTCGTGCAAGAAATTTTGCCCGAGTGTTTTTACGGGCGAGACCCGTATCTCGCGCAGTGTGGCGTCGATTTCAGAAAGCTTCATGCGATCCGGAGAACCCCGCACAGCCGACCGAAGAAATCGCTCCTATTGTTCACAAAAATGTGTGAACAAAACGCACCGTGCTGGCGACTTTATTCACAAGTTATTCCACCGGGTTGTCGGCTAGGTCGTCGCGGACGGCGTCAGAACTTTCTCGAGCCTGGCCGGACCGCGGCGGGCGCTCTTTTTTCGGCTCGTCAGATAGGTGCGTCGCGCGTCTTTCAGGGAAACGCCTTCCAGGAAATAAACAATCGCGGCGCGGCCGATGGCATAAGTGCCGGCGCCTGCCACCATTCCGCAAACCACATTGCCCCAGCCCGGGAAAAACTTCAGGAGCGCGCGAGTTCCCTCGCGCAGAATCATTCCGGCCCCGACATTTACACCGAGCGCGGCGACGAATTCCGTGGCCGCGCGCAAACTTTTTTCTCGACCGCCGATATACATGATGCCCGACACCATCACCAGTTGGAGCGCGGTCAGGATCGGGAGGTCGGCCAGGGGAATGGGTTGAGCGCCGATCGCGGCACAAATGGCGGTCGTCGATTTCACCAGCGATTGGGCGATCTCGATCTGGGCGGTGCGATCGCGCGCAATCCGGACCATTTCGACGCGAGCTTCGTTTGGGATTTGCCGTGCGAGCAGGGACATGAAGGATTGCGCGTCGGCTCTCATTTCGTTCCCGCCGGCGGTCGCCGGACTAAACGCTACTTCAACGATCTGGAGCAAATGCTCTCTCACGGCCTGTTTTTCTTCCAGGGCGCTTTGCAGCCGCGAGCGTGCGCTCACCTGGGGCTTGGAAACGGCATTTCCATTCTGAGCGCCATAGGCCACACGGCCGGTGTCGTGCAAAACGACGCCGAGAACTTTCGCGGCCACGCGGGCGCCTGTATTCGCAGCGTGGAACGCGGCCATGTTTTCGAGTTCGCGCGGAGGGATGCTGGCCACGCTGCCGTCGTCACCGAGATGAAGGAAAACATCGGCCGATTGTTGCCTCAGTTCCTCTTCGACGTCTGGAATCTTCGTTGCTTCCGCACCGCGCGCATCAAGAAGGGCGATCGTGCCGTGTCCGCCGAGATCGATGATCTGCCAGCGAAAAAGTTCCATAAGGACGTCGCGCGAGTCCGCCGGGGGCGACCAGGCAAAAAGCGCGGCGACCACTTCCTGGATCGAGAATTTGTTCGACCCTGTCAGCACGAAGCGCGGTGGCCGTTGTTGTAAGAACAACTCCTTCAGCGGTGTTAGCTCGTGCAGGACCGGCTTTTGAATCGAAGCCGGCAGCTTGCCGAGAAAGCCTTCGAGCCGTTCGATGATGTGAAGAAGAGATGCGCGATTCATTCCATTCGATTTTCGAATCCGCTTGAGGCGGATTGTATTTCGGATTCAGCTCCTGCTTTCAGCTTGGTTTCCACAGATGCTCCAATTATACCCGTTCTCATGAGTTTAAATGTCGAAATTCTTTCGCGCGCGGCCGATGAGGCGCGCGGCTTGTGCATGGACGCGGTGCAAGCTTCGAAATCTGGTCACCTCGGTCTGCCGCTGGGATGCGCGGAAATGGGAGCGGTCCTGTATGGTTACGCGCTCAAACACAACCCGGACGAGCCCCGCTGGATCGGCCGCGATTATTTCATTCTCTCGGCCGGGCACGGCAGCATGTTCCTTTACGCGTGGCTGAACTTGAGCGGATACGATCTCCCGATGGACGAGGTCAAACGCTTCCGCCAATTGCACAGCAAGACTCCGGGCCATCCCGAGTTTTTTGAAACACCGGGCGTGGAATGCACCACCGGTCCGCTCGGGCAGGGCGTCGGCAATGTGGTCGGCGTGGCCATGGCGGCGAAGATGGCGGCCGCGCATTTCAATACGGACGAGCACAAGATTTTTGATCAACACGTTGTTTGTCTGGCCGGCGACGGCTGTTTGCAGGAGGGCGTTTCCGCGGAAGCCAGCTCGTTCGCGGGGCATTTCGGCCTCGATAACCTGATCCTCATCTACGACAACAACGCGGTCACACTCGACGCGATGGCCAAGGTGACGCAGAGCGAGGACACCGGGAAGCGGTTCGAAGCCTACGGTTTCGATGTCCAGAAAGTCGACGGTCAGGACATGCAGGCTTTTCTCGACGCGTTCAACACCGCCAAGAAACGCGACAACGGAAAACCGCAGATGATCATGGCGCAGACCTTGATCGGCAAAGGCATTCCGGAGGTGGCGGGAACGAACAAGGCCCACGGTGAAGCCGGCGTAAAATACATCGACGCCGCGCGCAAGGCACTCGGACTGCCGGAGGAGCACTATTTTGTCTCGGAGGAAGTGCGGGAGTACTTTGCCGAGCACAAGAAGACGCTGGTCGCGGAATACGATCGCTGGGAAAAATCGTACCAGGAGTGGCGCTCCAAAAATCCCGAGCAGGCGCGCCAGCTCGATGACGCGATCGAGAAAAAAGTTCCAACCGATTTATCCGATAAAATTCCGGCCTTTCCGGCGGACGCGAAGATCGCGACCCGCAAGGCCGGAAGCGAAGTCTTGCAGCCTCTGGCGAAAGCGATGCCGTTTCTCACGAGCGGCAGCGCGGATCTGCATGGTTCAACGCTGAACTACATCGAGGGCGCGGGGGATTTTACGCGCGATAATAACTCCGGCCGCAACATTCATTTCGGAATCCGCGAGCACGGCATGTGCGCGATCATGAACGGCATTGGCTATCATGGCGTCTTCCGCGCTTCCGGCGCGACGTTTTTGGTTTTCGCCGATTACTGCCGTCCATCGATCCGACTCGCCGCGTTGTCCAAGCTGCCGAACATCTACATCTTCACGCACGACTCGATTGGCGTCGGCGAAGACGGTCCCACGCATGAGCCGGTGGAAACCGTGAGCGGCTTGCGCGTCATCCCGCAACTCGATGTCATACGGCCCGCTGACCCTGAAGAGACTGCGGGCGCGTTTATTGCCGCGGCGCAACGGATCGACGGCCCGACGCTGCTCGCGCTGTCGAGGCAAGCGGTGCCGATGTTGAGCGAGATTGATGTGAAAACCCGGCGCGAAGGCGTGGCGCGCGGAGGATATATCGCGAAACGTGAGACCGGGAAACTCGATCTTATTTTATTGTCCTGCGGCAGCGAACTACAACACGCCATGAGTGCAGCGAAGGAACTGGGCGCAGGTACGCGTGTCGTCTCGATGCCCTGTTTTGAACGGTTCGAACGGCAACCCGTGGAGTACCGCGAAGAAGTGCTGCCCAAACCGTGCCGCCGTCGCGTTGCAATTGAAGCCGGCGTTCCCCACCTTTGGTACCAATATGTCGGCCTCGATGGAAAGGTTGTCGCCATCAATCGCTTCGGCATGAGCGGACCGGGGGATCAGGTCATGAAAGAATTCGGAATGGACGCCGCGCACGTCGTCGAAGCAGCGAAGTCGCTGCCATAGAGGAACGTCCTCGGCGCTCCTCTAGGGCGCGTCACCACTTGCTTGTCATCCCGAGCCGCGCAGACGGCGAGGGACCTCACAACTGCAAGTTGCGTCTTCGACATAACGGACCGCGGAGAGCGACGTAAACGCGCAATGCAACGCGGAAGCGGAAGAGCGCTTGCGAGGTCAGCGCTCCTCCCATGGTCGCGGGCCCGTCTGCGCGCTTCGGGATGACAGCGGCTCAGTTTGGCTCGGAGACATTCCGCGCGCGATCTTCGAAGCGCGTGAACTCCTTCAGAAACGTCAACGCGATTTCCCCCACCGGCCCGTTCCGCTGCTTCGCGATAATCAGCTCCGCTTCGCCCGCTTTTTCCGCGCGCGCGTCTTCATCCTCCTCGTAGATCTCCGGCCTAACGAGCAATCCCACCAAATCGGCGTCCTGCTCGATCGAGCCCGATTCACGCAGATCGCTCAACCGCGGTTTCCCTCCGGTTCGCGCCTCCGGCTGCCGGTTCAACTGGGCCAGGACGATGATCGGAAGCTTCAATTCCTTCGCGAGCCCCTTTAGTCCGGCGGAGATTTCGGAAATCTCCAGCTGCCGGTTATCCTGCGCCCGTCGTGTGGTCGAGCGCAGCAACTGCAAATAATCGACCACGATCAGTCGGATCCCTTTTTGCGCCTTCAGCCGTCGCGCTTTGGCGCGCAACTCAAGGATGCTGAGGCCCGCGCTGTCGTCGATGAAGATTTGCGCTTCCGCCAGCTTCGACGCGGCCGCGGTCAGGCTCGGGAAATCGCGCTCCGCCAGAAAGCCGTCGCGCACCTTCTGCAGGTTGACGCGGGCGCGCGAGCAAAGAAGCCGTTGCACCAGTTGCTGGCCGCTCATCTCCAAACTGAAAACCGCCACGGGCAGTTTCTCATTGATCGCCACGTGCTCCGCGATGTTCATGGCCAGCGCCGTCTTGCCCATGCTGGGTCGCGCCGCGATCACGATCATTTCGGATTCGTGCAGGCCGTTCGTCATCCGATCGAGCTCGGCGAAGCCGGTGGAAATTCCGGTAATGCCGCCGCGGCGTTCGTAGAGTTGCTCGATGGCCTCGATCGCCTCCATCACCTGGTCTTTCATGGTGAGGACCTGGCCCTTGAACCGGTCTTCGCCGACGGAGAAAATCTTCTGCTCCACTTCGTCGAGCAGGTTGTGCACTTCGTCCTGCTCTTCGAACGAACGCCGCACACTTTCCGTGCAGGCGGCGATGATTTGCCGAAGAATATATTTGTCCCGAACGATCTCGAGGTAGTAGGTCACGTTCGCCGCCGTCGGCACGAAGGTGAAAAGGCTCGTGATGAACGCGGCCCCGCCGACGGTCTCGAGCACGTTCCGATCGCGCAGCACTTGCGTGAACGTGATCAAATCAATGCCCTGTCCGGCATTCCAAAGCTCAACCAGGACTACGTAAACCGTTTGATGCGCGGGAACGTAGAAATATTCCTCGTTAATTTTCTCGACGCATTCCGCGATGATTTCGCGCGGCGAAATGAGCATGGAACCGAGGACGCCCTGCTCGGCTTCGACGCTGTGCGGCAGCGTTCTGTGAATATCCTGCGAGGAAGCTGTGAATGACCCGCCCCCGTTAGGTCCGCCATTCTTTTCCGGCCAGCCTCGGCCGGGCGCTTTGCCCGATTCTTTGCGAGACTGCTGACCTCCCCGGAGGGATGGTTCAGTAGCCATTTATTTTGTGTCGGTGCGTTTTCTGAACGGTCTTGCCTTTTCGGTGACCTCACCGGTCGCTTCGAGCGCCGGCGCTTCTTCTTTCGCGGGTTTAACCTGGAAGATAAATTTTGCGGTGACGTCGTGATGCAATTTGATCGACACCTCGTGTTCGCCGGTTGATTTAATCGGATGCTCGAGCACGATGCGATGACGATCGATCTCGTTGCCGAGTTCGTTCTTCAACCGCTTCACCAAATCCTGTGCGGTGACGGATCCGAACGCCTTGCCGGTTTCGCCGGTCTCCAGCGTGAACACCACTTTCAGTTTGGCAATCCGGCGCGCCAGTTCTTCGGCTTCGTTTAATTCCGCCGCTTCCCGCGCAGCGCGTTTCGCTTTCAAATTATCGAGCTGCCGAAGACTGCGCTTGGTCACTTCGTAGGCTTTGCCCTGCGGCAAAAGGAAATTGCGCGCGTAGCCGCGGCGCACTTTAACGACATCTGCCTCGGCGCCGAGGCCGGGGATGTTTTCGGTCAGAATGATTTCAGTGGAAGGCATGCAATTATTGGCTGGTAAAGCTCCGCCGCGAAAAATCCGGCAGGCGCGGGGAGCAGGATTATAGGACCAGCGCAACTGCTGTCAAACGCCGAAAAAAAATTGATACCGTTCGATTCGGCGGGGCGTCTTACAAGCCCAATTTCACAAATGTGAGGACCCGCAGCTTTTGTAAATCAACGTTGCAAGAATCAGGAAGGTGAAGGGTAGCCAACATCCCCATGCCGAGGAAACGGGATACTTCATTCCGTCAGTCGCTCACACCATCCCGAGCTTCATCCGGCCAGCCTCGCTGATCATGCTCTGATTCCACGGCGGGTCCCAAACGAGCTGGACGTCGGCTTCGTCGACGCCGTCGATCGTGAGAATCTTGCTTTGCGCATCGTGTGCGATTGCCGGGCCCATGCCACAACCGGGAGCCGTGAGGGTCATTTTCACATCCACTTTCACGCCGCCCTCCAGCCTTTTTGTCAGCTGGCAATCGTAAACCAGACCGAGATCGACGATGTTCACCGGAATTTCGGGATCGAAACATTGCCGCAATTGATCCCAAACCGCCTTGTCATCGACATCGCCGGAAGTTGACGATGATGTTTTTTCCGCTGCGCCGTTGGCCGAGGACGGCTTCTCGAGACCGAGAGCGTCCAGGTCTTTCTCGGCTACTCGTGCGAGCCCCTGATACGTCGCGATCGTATAGCTGCCGCCGAGGGTTTGGGTGATAACGCCCGGGGTTCCGGCGGGGATGGTTGTCTTGTTTCCGCTCGGGATCTGAATCGCGTCAACATCCCGGGACAAAGTGAATTCGGTATTTTCGTGCATGGCTGGATCAATCTAAGGCCTACGATCATCCATTAAGCGCAATTTGTCATCCCGAGCCGCAGAGACGGCGAGGGACCTCACAACTGCAATTGCGTCTGCCTGCCGGAGAAGGCCTCTCTTGCAGTTGAGGGGTCCTTCGGCGCGCTCCGCCAGCCTCAGGATGACAGCGATTGCGTGCCATCCGGATGAATGATGATCTTGACTTTGCTTCCGGAGCTTTGACCCGCATTGAGTTGACTCAAAAGCGTTGGAGCGTTGCCGGTCTTCTGCTCCGGTCCCTTCTGCGCCTCCTCCCCAGACAACGCCGACCGCAACGCCCCTTCCACCAATTGCGCGCAATGAATTTTCACCGGCGGCAATGCGCCCAGCGGTGCCGCCAGTTCTTCACCGGACATCGATTTCGCTTCCGCGATCGTTTTGCCGGCGAGCATTTCCGTCGCGACGCTCGCCACCGCGATCGCTGTCTGGCAGCCGAAAGTCTGGAAGGTCGCGCGATCGATCACTTTGCGGCCGCCTTCCTCCTTGAATTTCACCCACATCCGCAGCATGTCGCCGCAATCGGCGCTGCCCACGGTGCCGATGGCGTCGGCGTCCTTCATTTCGCCGAGGTTTCGCGGATTTTTCACCGCTTCCTCGATTCGACTTTGGAGATCGTCGTTCATGCAAGGCGGTCATCCCGAGCGAAGTCGAGGGATCCCGTGTTGATACCCTTGACCTTATACGTCGGGGTTCCTCGACTCCGCTTCGCTACGCTCGGAAGGACAGAGTTCATGTTTGCTCCACGTGATACCGCGGTAGCGTGGGATCTACTTCCGCGCTCCAGGCATCGATCCCGCCACGGAGGCTTTTCACGTTCTCAAAGCCATGTCCCTGGAAAAAAGCCGCGGCGTCCATGCTTCGCGCGCCGGTGTGATCGTAAATGACAAGAAGGTCCGTTTTCGACTCGTTAGCCTGGATCTCCTGCAACAGCTCTTGGGTGAATAGATGCGAGTCCGCCAGCTTGACTGCTTCCCACTCTTCCCGCGTGCGCACGTCGAGAAGGTAAACTTTTTCACCGCTCGCGATCCGATCCGCCAGTGCGCGCGGCTCGATTTGCATCGCCGCGTCCGCCTCGTGACTAACGATGATGTGGTCGATTACCTCATCGACGTTCAGATTCTCGTTGCGGGCGCAAACTCCGGCGAGCGTTTCATCGGGGCTGAAGCCGCAGCTGCTGCAACCGCCGATGTGATATTTGCGGAAGAGCGCGCGTTGTGCGCCCGGAAACTGCACGAGCAATTCCCGCATCGTGATGTTGGGATCGATTGCGGCGGTGGCCGTAGACATGTTCCAACCAACGTACGGTCGAGGACGTAATGTGCAAGAGCCTGGGTAGCGCACGCGTCTCGCGGGTTGGTTTCGGCGTCTCGCCGAAACGATCTTCCCCCTAAGGAAAGTCCGCGATGACGAGACGTCATCGCCAACACGCGAGACGCGTGCGCTACCCAGATTACAACTTCACCGGCTCGCCCAACAGTTCGGCGATCCGCTTCAACAATCGTCCCGCTCCGCCGCCATCGAGACTGCGATGATCGAAGCTCAGCGTGACCTGCGCTTCCGTGCGTGGCACGAATTCGCCTTTGCCTTCATCCCATGCGGGAACTTTTTTACCGAGCCCCAGTCCGAGTAACAACGTCTGATCGGGCAACGGAATTGGCGTGCCCCATTCCAAGCCGAACGTGCCGAAGTTCGAAATCGATGCAATTCCACCCGAAGTCATATCACCAGTGAGCCGGCGGCGCCGCGCGAGATCGACCAGCTCTGTATAACGACTCGTTAGGTCAGCGAGCGAAGTCTTGTCGGCGTTTCGAATCACGGGGACCATGATGCCGTCCTGCGCTTCCACCGCGACGCCGATGTCGATCGATTCGGAGCGAATCGCGCGTCCGCCAATCAGACGCGCGGCGGCATTTGGTTGTTCCGCGAGCGCAAGTGCGAGAGCGCGCAACGCGTAGAGCGCAGGCCCCGGCTTCGGATCACGCTTCGCGCGGTCCTGCAACACCGGGTCGAGACAAACGGAAAGCCCTACCGTGGCGAGCGGCCGAGTCCAGCTGCGCCGCATCGCATCAGCCACGCCCGTCCGAATCGCGCTCGCGTCCTCGCCTGATTGCTTTTCGATTCCGCCCAGGAACTTCTCCAGGTCTTTGACCGTCACGCGGCCCGCATTACCGCTGCCGGCGATCCCCGCCAGATCGGCGTTGGTCAATTGCAGTTCTATCATGCGCGCGCGAATTCGCGGCGAAAGATAGCCCGCGCCTTTCGTGCCTGCGGGAACGGGCAGCACGCCAGCTTTATCGACTTGGAAATGCGAACCGGCCGCCACGGGCGGAAGGCCTGCTTCGTCGATTTGGAAATGCGAGCCGCTTCCGTCTTGCGTCTTCACCGCTGTCGCAGATTCCTCGTCGCGACCGGGCACCTCTTTCGCCACGTCGCCTTTCGGCGGTTGCGGCGCGCGCTTCTGGAAGCGCGCGGCATCGGCGTCGCTCGCCTCAACATAACCAAGCACCGCACCGACGGCATAAGTCCCCTTCACCTCTGCATCGATCTTCGCGATCTCACCCGCGCACGGCGTGGTCACACCCATAACGGCCTTGTCGGTCTCGACCTCGATGATCTCCTGGTCGGCGGAAACTTTGTCGCCCGGCTGGACCTTGATCGCGACGATCGTCGCCTCGGCCATCGATTCGCCGAGCTGCGGCATGGTGATTGGAATTTTCGGCATATGAAATCAGGTAGTCATTCCGAGCGAAGCGAAGTGGAGTCGAGGAATCCCGTGGTGTAGTGTTCCCTATTGCATCGGCGTCGCTCGTGGCAAGACGGGGTCCTTCGACTTCGCTGCGCTTCGCTCAGGATGACAGGAGTTACAATCATTCGCTAAGAACCTGGCGCACTTTGGCCGCGATCGTTTTCGCGTTGGGCCGATGCTCGCTCCAAAGATTCGGGTGATACGGAATCGGGGTGTCTTTCGCGTTGATCCGCGCCGGCGCGGCATCGAGCAAATGGAATCCTTCGGTCGCGACGCGGGCAATCACTTCCGCCGTCACGCCGCCCCACGGAAACGCTTCACCCACGCAAAGTAATCGCCCGGTGCGCGCGACCGACGCGAGCACAGTATCGGTATCGAGCGGCTTGACCGATCGCAGATCGACCACTTCGATCTCGATGCCATCGGCACTGAACTGCTGCGCCACGGCGAGCGCTTCGTGCACCATCGCACTATTGGTCACGATGCTGAGATCGCGGCCTGGCCTGACGATTCGTGCTTTGCCGATCGGCAATTTCTCAGTCGGGAGCGCGTCGGCCTTGAGATGGTAATAAAGATATTTGTGTTCGCAGTAGATAACCGGGTCGTCGATCGCGACCGCGTCGATCAACATCGTGTAGGCATCTTCTACCGTCGCAGGTGTGAGCACGACCAGCCCGGGATAATGCGAGTAGATTCCTTCCATGCTCTGGCTGTGGAACGGGCCGCTGCCTTTCGTTCCGCCTGATGGCAGGCGCACGGTGATCGGGCAGGGGACCTGGGTGCGCCAATACTGCGTCCCGGCGTTGTTGAGAATCTGGTTGAGCGCGATGCTGGAGAAATCCGCGAACTGCATCTCCACGATTGGCCGCATTCCTTCCATCGCCGCGCCGATCGCAGTGCCGACCATGGCGTCTTCGCTGATCGGCGTGTTCAAGACGCGCCCGGGAAATTGTTCCGCCAGACCTTTGGTGGCTTTGAACGCGCCACCGAATTTACCAGCGATGTCCTGACCGTAGATGAAGACTCGCTTATCTTCACGGAGGAGATAAGTCTGCGCCTCGCGGATCGCTTCGAGGTAGGTGACGCTCACGGAATTTGGTCGACGAGTTCGCGCGTCGAGACCGCGCACCAATCTTCTTCGCTGCCGACCGGGGCGTCTTCCTGCTGCGCGGTGGCGACGGCCTCGTCGACTTCGGCCGCGAGCTCGGCCCGCATTTGCTGCAAGCCTTCGCGATCCAGGAGTTCCTGTTCGAGAATCAACTGCTCGGCGCGTTGGACGGAATCTTGCGCGAACGGTTCGCGTCTAATGTCGTCGGTCACGTAGCTCGCGTCGTCATGCTCACCGTGACCGGCGAGACGCAGAGTCGATGCGACGACGAGCTGAGGTGGACGACCGGCCCGCGCGCGTTTGACGGCGGCACCGATGACTTCGAGGCACTGCGTCAGATCGGTGCCGTCGACCGAACTGCCTTCATAACCATAGGCTTTCGCACGATCGACCAGATCGGCACAAGCGAATTGGCGGTCGTTAGGCGTGGAGTAGGCGTAATGATTGTTGGTCGCGACGATGACCAGCGGCACATGCTCGACTGCGGCGATGTTCATCCCTTCGTGCGTCGCACCGGTTTGCATGCCGCCCTCGCCGATTGTCGTTAATCCAACAAACCCTTTCTCGCCCTTCATCCGCTTCGCCATCAATTTGCCGACCACCACGGAAACCATCGCGCCGAGATGGCTGATCATGGCGAGCTGCCCCGCCTTCGGACAACCGCGATGGATATTCCCGTCGCGCCCGCGCATCGGGCCTGAGCGGGAGCCAAGATAAGTGCGCGCCACATCAAGCAGCGGTTCACCGAAGGCGGAGCGCCCGGCCTGATCGCGAATGAGCGGAGCGAAGACATCGCCCTTCTGCAAAAAAATCCCGCACGACACGCTCACTGCTTCCTGGCCCCTGCCGATATAAACGCCGCCGGTGATTAGACCGCCTCGGTAAAGACTCGTGAGCTTCTCTTCGAAAATCCGCGTCTGAAGCATGATGCGGAACGCCTCGAGGTATTACTCGTGCGGCACTTTTTTCGAAGTGCTGCGTTCGGCGGTTTGAAGCATCTACGATTTAGCCATTGAGCCGAAAGCGGCGCAAAGTGTTTTTTCCCGCCTGCCTGCTGTAGCCACGGCGCTCCGTCGCCGTGCACGCGTCCTACGCGCCGACAGAGCAGCGCTGGATTACCGGCGCGCCGCGCGGCGATGTTCTGCCGCTTCGCCGGCCATCGCAAATTGTCCCTGGCGCTGCGTTTCGTGCACAGCCGAGCCGTTGCCATTTCCATTCGACGCCGCGCGCCTCAGTTCTCCGTCGCTGCCGCGATCAGCCGCCAATCTCATCCCCACGAGTTTACTTACGCCGCGTTCTTCCATCGTCACGCCCCAGAGGATGTCGGCCTTCGCGATCGTCCTTTTGTTGTGGGTGATGATGATGAACTGGCTCTGGGAAACGAACCGCTCCAAAACTTTGATGAAGCGGTTGATGTTGCTTTCGTCCAGCGGCGCATCCATTTCGTCGAGGATGCAGAACGGACTCGGTCGCACCATGTAGATGGCGAAGAGGAGCGCGACGGCGGTCATTGTGCGCTCGCCGCCGGAAAGGAGCGATACGCTCTGCAGCTGTTTCCCCGGCGGCCTGGCGGTGATCTCGATGCCGCAATTAAGTGGATCGTTTTCATCCTGGAGCGAAAGATCCGCGCGTCCGCCTCCGAACATTTCGGCGAACATTTCGCTAAAGTTGATTCGGACCTGCGCGAATGTTTCGGCGAACAGCTTTTGCGTCGTGCTGTTGATCCGGGTGATGACATCGAGCACTTCGCGGCGGGCCGCGATCAGATCGCTGTTTTGCGTTTCCAGGAAGCGGTAACGCTCTTCGAGTTCGTCGTACTCGTGCACGGCCTCGAGGTTCACAGGGCCCATCTGATCGAGCTGACGGGTGAGGTCCGCGATGATTTGTTCCAGATTTGCGTCGCCGATTTCTTGCGCCGGCGCCCGGGAGTGGGGAGTGGACGGCTCGGCGGGAGCCTCGCCCTCCCTGTCCGTTTGCTCACTGGATTTTTCTCGGCGCTTGGTGACCACGCTCAATGTCTTTTGGAAGGCAAAAGTGTCGGTCGCGAACGCATGCAGGTCGATTTGATAACGGCGCATCACGTGCTCGGCCAGATTTTCGATCCGCAGTTGCAACTGCGTTTGGCGGACCTCTTGTTTCCCGCGCACATCGCGCAGGTCGTTCAACGAATCGCGTAACGCGCGCACCTGAGATTCCTGCTCGTTCACCGCGGCCAATCGCGCAGCTCGTTCGTCCGCGAGTGCAGCAACAGTCTCGCCCGCGGCATCCAATTCTGATGTCTGACCGAGGATTCGCGCTTCCGCTTCCTCGGATTCCTTCGCCTGCGTGGCCAGCCGATTCTGATAAGTTGCGATATCACCGCGGCGCGCGGCGACGAGATCAGCAAGCTCCGCTTCGCGTGCGGCCATCGGCTGCCGATGGTGAACCAGACTTTCGTGGCGCTGCCGTTCCGTCGCCACCGCGAGTCGCAGCTCATTTAGTTTTTCAGCGGCCTCCTCTTCCTGAGACCGGGCATTTTCGCGCGCTTGCTCCGCAGCACTCTTTCGCTCCAACTCCTCCTCAAACGTTTTTCGATGCGACGCCAATTCCGTTTCCAATTGGGCGATTCTTTCGTCCGCGCTTCCGATCTGCTGCTCCAGCGTATTTTTTTCGGTCTGCAGGTTCGCTAACTTCTGCTCGGCGTCCTGAACCGCTCGCTCTGACGAGAGAATCTGAACACTCGCCTCGGAGTGATTTCGCTGCCCGGCCTCGTGGTTCCGGCGGGCTTCTTCAACCGCGGCGATCGCGCCTTCGACCTGCTCATGTGCTCGATCGCGCGTCCCGATCAGCGTCTGTCGTTCCACCTCGAGCGCATCGCGTTCCTGCGAGAGGCCCATCAAGATGGCTTTACGCCCGAGCAGTGAATCGTTGGCCGCAGTTGTGCTCCCGCCGAAGATGATTCCTTCCGCGGAAATAAACTCTCCGGTGAGCGTGGCATATTGAAGATGCCCGGCGCGCTTTTTCAGTTCAACCGCAGTAGCGAGATCGGACACGATCGCCACATCGCGCAAGAGTCTCCGAACGATTGGCGCCAGCGCATCTGGCGCGTCGACCTTTTCGATCGCCCAAGCCAGGGCGCCTTCCGGCAGAGTTGACGGTGGCGTATCGGGAAAATCGGCCGACCACTCCGGAATCGCCAGAGCCGCTTGCCCCGACTTGTTTTCCGTCAGCGTCTGAAAAATCTCCGCGGCCAGCCCGGTGTTGTGCAGGACCACCGCGTGCATGACCCGCCCGAAGGCTGCTTCGAGCGCGGGAACAAACTCGCGATCGACATTCAAATTCGCGACCAGGGCGCCGCCGATCGCCGCCTTGATTCGATCGGGATCGTTGAGCCCCTTTAAGACTGCCTGCGAACCTTTCTCTAATCCTTCGCCTTCTTCCGTCATTTGGCGCAGCACTTCGAGACGCGCCTGTTTTTCGGCGAGCACGCGCTCGACCCGCGCAATCTCTTTCTCTGCGTGGGCGAGACCCGCTTGGTGTTGCTGCTGTTCCTTTTCCGAATGCTGCAAAGTTTCGCGCAGCTTCTCCGCCGTCTGCTGCTGGCTTTCCATCGCCGCACGCGCGCCGGCAAGATTGGCGTCCGCTTCTTCCACGTGATCTGTCTCGGCGCTGATCGCGCGGTTTAGCTCGGAGATTCGCGCCGCGGTTGCGTCTCGTCTCGCGATGATGCCGGTGAGGTCGTTTTGCAGGGTCGCGATTCTACCTTCGGATTTTGAAAGCGAGAGGTGGAGGGCTTGCAGTTCGTCCTCCCTTTGCCCGCGCTCCGTTCGCGCAGCGCGCAAGGTTTCCGTCAGTTGCTCAACTTCGTTTTCTTTTGTCTGAAGAAGCTGATTGGTTTTGGCGATGAGCGCATCGGCCTCCTGAATTTGCGTCTCCTGCTCGCTCCGTTTGGTTTCGGCCGCGGCGATGTCGCTTTCGTAACGTTCGATCAATTCGCCCAGCTCCTGCGCGCGCTGCCGGTTAAAATCGATCCGGTTGCGGAGACCGGCCATCTCGCTTTGCAGCCGTTGCACCTCCGCGCGGGCGTCGCCAATCCTGCCGTCGATTTCGTCCAGGTTACGCCGCTTCGCGGCCAGCTCGTTTTCGCTCGCCTCTATTTTTGCGTGAGCCTCTTGTTCCGACTTTTCCAGGCGCGCCACTTCCGTGCGGCCCTCTTCCGCTTCGGATTGAAGTTCATTGAGCTGCCGATGTGAATGATGGGTGTCGAGCACCTGAAGATCGGCCAGCAAGGTTTGATAACGCCGTGCCTTCCCAGCTTGCCGCTGGAGGGAGCCGATCTGGCGTTTCACTTCTTTAATGATGTCGCCGATCCGCAGAAGGTTCGCTTCGGTCGCTTCGAGTTTGCGGAGCGCTTCGCGTTTTTGCGTTTTGTATTTCGTGATCCCGGCGGCTTCCTCAAAAACGGCTCGACGATCTTCCGGACGCGAGCTGAGAATCAAATCGATCTTGCCCTGCTCCATAATGGAGTAGGCGCTGCGGCCCACGCCTGTGTCGGCAAAGAGCGCCTGGATATCGCGCAAGCGGCACACCGTCTTATTGAGGAGGTATTCCGAATTGCCATCGCGATAAACGCGCCGCGTCACGCGCACGTCGTGCCAGTCAACGCCAAGCTCGCTTCCGCAATTTGAGAACGTCAGTGAAACCTCGCCGAACCCGACCGGCTTGCGTGTTTCCGTGCCGTTGAAAATGACGTCCGCCATTTCCCCCCCGCGCAACGCTTTCGCCGATTGCTCGCCGAGCACCCAGCGAACCGCATCGAGCACGTTGGATTTTCCGCAACCGTTCGGGCCAACGATGGCCGTAACGCCTTCGTGAAATTCAAAGACGGTTTTGTCCGCGAACGATTTGAAGCCGATGAGTTCGAGTGATTGAAGGTGCATTAGTTGGCCTGTCGGCTGTTGCTCTCATTAACATCCAATCCTCCTTGAGTGACAAGGAAAATTATACCATTTGCAGCGGACGCGGGCCCGGGGCGACACAACATATGGGGCCTGGGCCTCCCCTTCTTCCTGATCAAGCGCCGGGCGATTTCTGTCTCGCGACCTTCCGCAAGCCGTACAAAGCCGAGGCGATTATCAGCACGAGCCCAGCTACTCCAAATTCGGAAAGGGTCACATGCGACAAGATCCAAAGGACGATCGCGACCGCGAGCAACGGCACGACTTTGTCCCCGGGGATTGAGAAGGGCTTCCCATCCGAGACCACGTTTCGGCGCACCAACTGAAACGCCGCTGAACAGCAAAAAAGGTAAAGCAGCAACGCCGCGATATTTGAGAGAAGAGCGAGATATTGGAAAGTGCTGCTGACTGACAGGGTACAAGCGATGATCGCGTGCACGATAATCGCGATGTGCGGGGTGCGGAAACGCGGATGCACCGCTGCCATTTTCGCGGGCAAGATTCCATTGCGCCCGAAGGCGTAGAGCGTTCGGGGCGAGCCCAGGATGTCGCCGCTCACGTACCCGAAAGCGGAGATAACCGTGCCCACCAGGATGATCGATCTCCCGGCATTTCCGAGAAAACGCGACGCCGCCTCAGCGAGAGGCGAATCCACGAACTTCGACAGCTCAGTCCCCAGAACTCCCTGAGCCACCAGTTGAATCGCCATGTAAAGCGCGGTCGTGATCCCGAGCGCGAAGAAAATCGATCGCGGTACCGTGCGTGAAGGATTCTTCACTTCGCCACTCGGCACCAGAGCCAGCTCGACTCCCATGAAGGCGAAGATCAGCAGCAAGACTGTCTTGCCAACGGCGTCGCTCCCCGGCCAGGCCGACCATCCCAACGCGGCCGGTTTGATGAAGAAAACCCCTACGGCAATGAAAAGGAGCAAGGGCAACAGTTTCGCGATGGTCATCCCTGCCACGGTGGCGGCGCCGGCGCGCACACCGCGAATGTTGATGATGGCCAGCCCGGCAAAAATCAACACGAGAAGCAGGAACCGGCCGAGACCTCCTTGCGCTATAGGAAAAATTACTGCGACCGAAGCGGCGATGGCGCTGGCCACCCCCGCAACGGCGAGGACGTTCGTCAGCCAAAGCAGAACGCCCGCGAGAAAACCGATGTAGGAACCGAAGGCGACTTCCACATACGCATAGAGGCCACCGGTCAACGACACGCGGCTTCCCGCAATGGCGAATGAAGTGACGACCAACGCCATGACCACGGCGCAGATGACATACGCGATCGGAGCGGCGGCGCCCAACCCTGCGGCGACGATCGCCGGTAGCACGAAGATTCCGGCGCCGATCGTCGCATTGACGATGCTCGCGGTGAGCGTCGGGACGCCGAGCGCGCGGATCAGTTTTTCGTCCTGTGCTCCCGCGGGTTCTGCGGCCATGCGGCAGGCTCAGTCAGGGCCGAGCGCGACGCAACGCGCAATTCGCAGGCAAAACTAAAAAAGTTGGTTTAACCTTCGCGACTATGCGCGCGAGTCATCTTGAAGATTATTATTCTTTCCTGCGGTTCCCGAGTGTTTCGACCGATGCACAATATGCCGGGAAGGTCACGGAGTGTGCGGATTGGCTTGTCGGAAAACTAAAAGGCATTGGGCTCGAGACGAAGCTGGTTCCGACTCCAGGCCACCCTGTGGTCTGGGCGAAAAACAAGCATCAGCCCGGCCGCCGCACGGTGATGATTTACGGGCATTACGATGTGCAGCCGCCCGATCCGCTCGACCTGTGGGATTCGCCGCCGTTCGAGCCGGTGCTGAAAGACGGTTACGTTTTCGCGCGGGGCGCGACCGACAATAAAGGGCAGATTCTCTCGCACATTCTCGGCGTCCAGGAAGCGCTGGAAAAAGACGGCGATCTTCCGGTCAACCTTCATTTCGTGATCGAGGGCGAGGAAGAGATCGGCAGCGGCCACCTCGGACCTTTTCTTTCGGAAAATAAGGAAGCGTTGCGTTGTGACGTCGCGGTCGTTTCCGATACCGGCATGGTGACAAAGGGGATGCCGACGCTGAGTTACGGTTTGCGAGGCGTGACTGCGCTGGAGGTCAAGGTGACTTGCGCGAAGATGGATTTGCACTCGGGGATATTCGGCGGCGCGGTCGCGAATCCAATCACGGCGCTGGCGCGGTTGCTGGCGACCTTGCACGACGACAAGGGTCGCGTCGCGATCGAGGGATTCTATGACAAGGTGAAGCCGTTGGAAGACTGGGAGCGCAAAGCCTGGCGCGAACTGCCTCTCGATGGCGACCAGGAAATCTTGAAGGAGACGGGCGCGCCGGCTCTTTTTGGCGAAGATGGTTATACCACTCTGGAACGACTCTGGGGACGGCCAACCGCGGAAATTAATGGCATCGGTGGCGGGTACCAGGGAGTGGGAACTAAAACTGTGATCGCGAGTCACGCGATGGCCAAGCTCACCTTCCGGCTCGTGCCGAATCAACAGGGGGACGAAATTCTGGACCGCGCGACCCGCCATCTGGAAAAGCATTTGCCGCCGGGGGTAACGATGGAAATTACGCGCGGTCACAGCGGACCCTGGTATCTGACCGATCCTCATTCTTCCGTCGGGCAAGCCGCGCAACGCGCCTTGCGCGAGGCGTTCGGGAAAGATCCGGCGCTAATCCGCGAGGGTGGCAGCATCCCGATTGTCTCGCAATTCCGCAGCATTCTCGGAGTGGAGACGCTGTTGATAGGATTGGCGTTGCCCGATTGCCGCGCGCATTCGCCAAACGAGAATTTTCCGCTCGAAAACATGGAGGCCGGCATTCGCTTGAACAAGGCGGTGCTGGCCGAACTGGCGAAAGGGTAAGCGATCGACTAGGGGCGGGGAGATTTGCTTGTCATCCCGAGCCGCGCAGACGGCGAGGGACCTCCCAGTTGCAATTCTGACTTGCGCCAAGCATGCCGCGCACTCTAACGGATACGCGTGTGTTTCGCGGTAGCGATTGAGCGTTTGTGAGGTCCCTCGCCGTCTGCGCGGCTCGGGATGACAAGCAACTTTTCACTGCTCGTTATTCAACACCGACGCTTGTGCTACTTTCCGGCTCCATGCGACAAGTCAGAAGAATTGCCCGTGCTCTTCTCTTAATCGGTATGCTGGCGTGGAGCGCCGAGCGCTCACATGCGGAGGAGTCGTTAGGCAACAAGATCAAGAAGATTTTCGCGCCTACGCCGACTCCAGCGCCGCGAAAAAATCGCAAGAGTCCCACGACCCCGAAGAAAAAAGAGGACGCAGAAAAATCGCCGACGTCGAAACCATCGGCCACGCCCGAGAAATCCCCTTCGCCCTCTTCTTCGAAAAAGAAAAGAACCACCGCGAGCCCAACGCCCACGGAAAAAGCGGAACCGAGCGCTTCCGCTTCGCCAAAGAAAAAGAAGAAATCTTCCCCCACGCCGGGCCCGGATTCGTCGCCGAGCCCTTCACCGAAGAAAAAGCGCAAGTCCTCTTCGTCGCCGACTCCAACTTCCACGGAATCTCCGGCGCTTTCTCCAAGCCCGAATGCGTCGGCTGGAGCGGGTGAAACGCACAGCGTCACTCCATCACCTTCGCCTTCCGCCAAGAAAAAAGGAGCGCCGGCCACCATCGCGCCCAGGGACATATCCGGTTATGAGAATTATCCGGCAAACGTGCGCCAGATCATCGATACCGCGCTCGAGCTGACGACGCGGAATCTCGATTACAAGTACGGGTCTACGGATCCGGCAAACGGTGGGATGGATTGCTCCGGGTTTGTCGTTTACGTGCTGACGCAGAATGGCATTCGCGATGTGCCGCGCGATTCGAGCCAGCAATATGTCTGGCTGCGCAAAGCGGGAACTTTCCGGGCGGTCAACAGCCGCCAGGAAGACACCTTCGAACTCGACGAACTCGTTCCCGGCGATCTTCTTTTCTGGACCGGGACCTACAGCATCGAGCGCGACCCGCCGATCACTCACGCGATGATTTATCTTGGCCGCGAGAAAGGAACGAAGCAACGCATCATGGTCGGCGCCAGTGACGGCCGAACCTACAAAGGCGAGTCCCGTTATGGCGTAAGCGTTTTCGATTTCAAAATCCCGCGCCCCGGCAAGACCGACGAAGGCAGGACAACACCGAACTTCATCGGCTACGGGCACGTCCCGGGGTTGTAGTCGTTTCTAAACAAGGAGCGGCGGTTTGCAACCGCCGTTTAATTAGGTCGGCGGTTTCAAACCGCCGCTCCTTGGGCTTGCAGCATCACCGCTCGTTAGGCGACGGCGATACAAGTGGCGACGCGGCTGGAGCTGCCTGGTAGCTCAAGTCGCGGTGATGTTTATACCACGCGCCAGCGACAAGTAAGAGCACCACGAAAACCACAAGACGCTGTTCTGCCGGCGTGAGGACAAAAAGATTGACGAAGCGTTTCACCGCGGGGCGTAAGGAATAGGATCCACCAATGCTGCCGCTCGAAACCCTTCCAACCGAAGACGGCACGAGTCGCATATACCGCAAGCGAGCCCATTCGCGCCCGGATCGTAGCAGCTGTGGGTGAGAGAAAAATCAACGCCGAGTTCGATCCCTTTCTGAATTATTTGCGTTTTCGACATGGCGAGAAGCGGCGCGTGAATGCGGAAACGCGTGCCTTCCACGCCAGCTTTCGTCGCCAGCGCTGCCAGATTTTCAAACGCAGCGATAAATTCCGGCCGGCAATCTGGATAACCGCTGTAATCGATCGCGTTCGCGCCGATAAAAATATCAGCGGCTCCAAGGACTTCGCACCAGGCCAGGGCATACGAGAGGAAAATGGTATTCCGCGCGGGAACATACGTGATCGGAATGTCGCTCGTTTTTTTTTCGTCGCGGCTTTTCGGTACAGGGATTTCATCCGTCAGGGCCGATCCGCCGAAAACACGTAGATCAATCTCGGCGATCCGATGTTCGTGTACGGCGAGAAAAGCAGCCACTCGCTTGGCGGCGAGCATTTCGATGGCGTGCCGTTGTCCATAATCGAACGACAGCGCGTAGGGTTCGAAGCCTTCCTGGTTGCAGATGGCGAGTGTCGTTGCCGAATCGAGCCCACCGCTCAGGAGCACGACCGCGCACTTCTTCGACATTATTTTCCCTTGGTAGGGCGACGCTCTGCGGAGCCGTCCAATTTCGTTTCCGGCTCGACGGAGTCTCGCCCTACCGTCGCATCGGGAAATTCCGCGCGGACTGTGAGCGCGATCCCGCCGCGAGCGGAAAATTCCGCAGTGACGATCGCTTCCCGCGGTGAGCAAGCACGGACGAAATCATCGAGAATCCGGTTAGTGACGGCCTCGTTGAAGGCGCGCTCATTCCGATAGGAAGCGAGGTAGAACTTCAGCGATTTGCTCTCGATGCAGAGCGCGTCAGGGACGTATTCGATGGTGACCTGCGCGAAATCCACCTGGCCAGTGACTGGGCAGAGCGAGGTGAAATCCGCGGTCTCGAATCGGATCCGGTACTTTCGCCGTGCCGGATTTAAGAACGTTTCGAGGCGTGCCTCTGCCGGCGAAGCGGGCAATCGCGCTTCGCTCTTGCCGAGTAAGGTCAGCCCAGCCGGTTCTCTTCGTTTAGCCACGTGCCGAAGTTATCGTCATCCCGAGCGAAGTCGAGGGACCCCGTGGTCAGTGCGAAAGGTAACAAGCCGGGGTCCCTCGACTTCGCTCGGGATGACATTAATCCGGTTGCCGCAGCATGGGATTCGCGAGCGCCCGCTCGCGGTCGCCCGGCTTGTTGTAGTTCCAGTAATCGACTTTCAGATTGCGCTTCATCTCCAGGTGGCTGCCGTCGGCCGCAGTCCATTCCCGCAGAAGATAGGGACCATCGCGATCGAGCATGAAGTGGTCGACGCCGCCGGTGTGCTCAACGGCCACGTCGATCGTTCTCTCCGTCGATTTGAATGAAATTTTCGCCGGCTTGAATGCGATGGCGTCTTTCTTGGAGTTGATGATCGACCCGGCCAACTGCACTTCGAATTCTCCGGTTGGTTTGGAAAAGTCGATCGTCCGGACCAGCCAGGGCAGCTCGTCGTAAAAATAGCCGTTCGCCGGTGGAGCGATGTTCTCTTTTCCTTCCGCCATTCCGTCCCAGTAGGTGTGAAATTCATAGCTGAGTTGATCGCCGTTTCGGCGGGCTTCCTTGTAGGTGTTGCCGCAGCTGTCGTTGCTGGTGAGGGAAAACTTCAACAGCTTCGCGTTGTCCACCCGCCAGAAGTTCGAATGCATTTGCTGGTAAACGTAGAGGCCGGTGGGGACGTGGAGAATTTGGTTGAGCTTCAGCACCGCGATTGTCTCGGGCCGGGGTGGCCCTTCCGGCTTTACGAACTGTTTCGGATCGAACGGTTCGCGCACGAGGATGTGCAGGATTTCGGACGGGCGCGGGATCCCGTATCGGGCCATCTGCGCGTCGTAGATGTTGAACTCAGCCTTGCCGTCACCCCAGTAACTGTTGTTTTGCAGCAGCGCGGGCGTGAATTGCGCCAGAGCATTGCCGGCAATGAACAATCCAAAGAACAGGAGCAACCGGAACATGCTCCGAAAGTATGGCATTCGCGAAGAGTGTCGAGGCTTCTGGCTTTCAGCGTTGGACGTTGGACGTTGGACGTTGGACGTTCCTTTAAATGAACCAGGATCAGGAGCAAGATGATCATCATGATCAGGAGGGCTCGGGAGCCGGCGTCGCAAATCCCGCAGTAATCGACCTTTTCGCGCTCGATCAAAAAACCGGCGAGATCCTCCTGGCCATGCATGAGCCGCGTGAATGGAATGATTCGGACGAGCGGTTGCATCAGCTCCAGGAAAAATTCAACGCCTACGTTTCCTTTTTGCTGGATGGCGAAATGACCGCAGCGCATCCGGAACTCGCCGGCAAGTCCGCCCGGATCGAATTGCGCTGCGATTATATGCCCGACGAGCGTGCTCTCGCTCTGCTAAACCTGATTCACGATCAAATCGCGCTGCAGGAGATTAAGATGGAAGTGATCGTGGCCGAGCGCGAATGTGGCGACGGTTGCTCGTGTCACGAGAGTTGACGCGCCGCGGTCATCCCGAGCCGGTAGACGGCGAGGGACCTCACAACGAAACCACGCGCCAACGTAGAGTGAGAAACGTTCAACCACCGAGCTGCGTGGACATTCTCTTATTTCTCGGAAATCGACCTGCGCTTGAGAGGTCCCTCGCCGTCTGCGCGGCTCGGGATGACAGCTGGACGTCGAGCTCCCCGCCTCAGTACTTCAAAAATGAAACGACCGGAATCGGCTTGAGCTTTTCGCGCCCGTGTAAGAACTCCAGTTCGATCAGGAACTGCGCTTCCAACAAGATCCCGCCCACTTTTTGAATCAACGCCGCGGCTGAGGCGGATGTGCCACCGGTGGCAAGCAAATCGTCGATCAGGACAACTTTCTCCCCGCGCTCGATCGCATCGATGTGCAGTTCCATCTCGGCCTCGCCATACTCGAGCGAATACTTGGCGCTTTCGGTTTTGTAGGGCAAACGCCCCTTCTTTCGTAACGGTACGAAACCGACGCCCAATTCGTAAGCCACCGCCGAGCCGAAAAGGAATCCACGCGCATCGATTCCGACAATCTTGTCGATCTCCTTGCCACGGCATTGCTCGAGAAAAACATCGATCGACGAACGGAAAAGTTTCCCGTCGCTCAGGATCGGCGTGATATCCTTAAAGACGATCCCCGCTTTCGGAAAATCGGGGACATCTCGCACCGCGGCTCGCAGTTTTTCAATCGTGTCGGAAGCCATCGCCGGGACGCTAGCGGCTTGCTTGCAAAGGTCAACGCCGCGGGCTGACGCCGATTGCTTTGGCGAATTGGTGTATTTAATTGTCGCGATTGAGCGAGTTTTGACCGTTGCTGCCGCCTCAAACAGAACCACCAATCATGAAACGAATCGCATCGATCCTCACACTTGTTATCACCGTAGCGGTTTGCGTCCCAAGTAACGCGGCAGATCCGGCGCAGGCTCCCGGTTCAAATCCCGCGGATGCCATCCGCAGTTTTTACCGCTGGTATGTGACCGAGCTGATCGCGAATCGCAATCCGATGGAAAACCGCAAGGAGCTGAAGCGCTACGCCACCGAGCGACTCCTGAACGAGATCGAAAGGATGAAGAAAGGCCCGGATGGACTCGACGGCGACTACTTTGTCGATGCACAAGACTTCGACAATTTGTGGGCAAAAAACATTTCGGTTTCGGATGTAAAAATCAGCGGAGCCAATGCCACGGCTGAAGTGTTGCTTGCGGGCAAGGATATGCGCCGGCGATTGAAAGTTTCCCTGGTGAAGGATGGCGCCATTTGGAAGGTCGATAGGGTGAAGGGGCTTGGGTAGGGACGCCGCGCTGCGCGTCCGCTTTGTGTCCCAGCTCTGAGACTTCGGCAGAACCAAGAGGTGTACCAGCTCGGATCAGACGGCGCGGCGCGCCGTGCGCACCAACCAACAAAGATGCGCTTCGCAGGTTTGCCAACGCGAGGCCCTGTCTTTACAATGGCCACTCCCGATGGACCGCCAGCTTCTGATCGCCTCGACGCTTTGCTACCTCATGGCGTTGGTGCGGACGCTTCTCGCCGCCCGCGCGCGGATCGCGCTCCATGGCCGGTTCAATTTTTTCGCGATCGGCGCCGGCTTTCTTTTTCAGACGGCATTCCTTTCGGTGCGCGGTCACGCCCTCGGCCGCTGCCCGTTGACGAATCTTTTTGAAGTCTTCATCTTTCTCGCCTGGTCGGTCGCGCTGATCTACCTAATGGTCGGGCCCACCTACCGGCTGTCGCTCATGGGCGCTTTCACGGCCCCGCTGGTTTTCGCTCTGCAAACCTTTGCCCTGCTCGCGCCGATCGACGTTCCGCATCAGACCCGGCTTCCCGCGAACCCGTGGCTGGAATTTCACGCTTCTGTTTCGATGATCGCCTACGGCGCCTTCGCTCTCGCCTGCGTGGCCGGGGTGATGTACCTCGTGCAGGAACGGCAACTCAAGACGCATCAGTTACACTCGATCTTTTACCATCTGCCGCCGCTGACGAACCTGTTCGCCGCGATCACGCGCCTGCTCTGGCTCGGCTTCGCCCTTTATTCCGCGGGGCTGATCAGCGGATTTTTTACCGGCGGACCCTTGCCGCGGTTGAAGATGATTTGCGCGTTTGGCGTCTGGCTTTTTTACGGCGCGATCTTGCAGGGCCGGCATCTGCGCTGGTTTGCGCCGAAACGGGTGGCGGCGCTTTGTGTGCTGGCTTTCAGCGCAGCGATTTCGGTTTTGTGGGCCATCAACTTCGTTTCGCAGAGCCGCCCCCTGTAATGAATCTGTTCTGTGTGGGAATCAGCCATCACACCGCGAAGGTGGAAACGCGCGAAAGCTATGGCGCGCGCCAATCGGAGGAGGCGTTCCGAGCGGAGAGCGGCTGCACCGAAGCCCTGATGCTTGCGACTTGCAATCGTGTGGAAGTGTACGGTTGCGCCGAAGTCTCCGTGGCCACGGAACAAATAACGCGTTGGCTGGCGCGTGGCGTGGCGGAGCCGCCCGGGGACGCCAGCGCATTTTATCGCTACGAAGGAGAAGAATGCGTCCGCCATCTTTTTCGCGTCGCGGCCGGGTTGGATTCCATGGTCATCGGCGAAACGGACATCCTCGGCCAGGTGAAGCGGGCCTACGCCGCCGCGCGCGAATCGCGCAGCGTGGGGCCTCTTTTGCATCGCCTTTTCCAGCGCGCTTTTCGCGTGGCGAAGCAAGTGCGCACGCGAACCGACATCACGCGCGGCGCCGTTTCCGTGGGGTCGGTCGCGGTCGATCTGGCCGTGAAAATTTTCGGCGACTTGCGCGATCGGAGAGTGCTCATTCTTGGCGCGGGCGAAGCGAGCGAACGGACCGCGCGCGCATTGAGTTCGCGTGGTGTCACCGACATTCGAGTGAGTAATCGCTCGTTCGAGCGGGCGGAAAGTTTGGCGGGGCTGGTGCGCGGCCGCGCGATCTCATTCCAGCAGTGGCCGGTTCAATGCCGCGAGATCGATATTTTGATTTCGTCTACGGCAGCGGGCGAACCGCTGTTGACCCGGGATATCTTAGCGCCGCTCATTCGAGAGCGTTCGGACCGGCCTCTCTTCATCATCGATATTGCCGTGCCGCGTGACGTCGCCCCCGAGGTCAATGAAATGGATGGAGTCTTTCTTTACGATATCGATTCCTTGCAATCGATCGCAGATCAATCGCTTGCGCTCCGGCGGCAGCACATCGCCGCGGGGGAGGAGATCATAGCGGAACATGTCACGGATTTCCGAACGTGGTTCGGACGCGCGAACGATGAACCAGCGCCGGCATCTCCGCGCGTTCTGGCCGAACCGGCGCTGCGCCCGTCCGAACTGTAGCGGCGCTCTATGAGCGCCGAGACGTTGCCTGGTAGCCCGCTCGGCGGTCATAGACCGCCGCTACAGAAGATCATTCTTGGCTCGCGCGGGAGCGAGCTGGCCCGCGCGCAAACAGCGATGGTGATGACAGCGTTGCAGCGGGCGTGGCCGAAACTCGAGATAGCGGTTGAGATCATGACCACGCGTGGAGACGATAGAAGCGCCGAGCCGGACGATCCGCGCGCGGGCCGGAAAGGACTATTCACGGGTGAAATCGAGCGCGTTCTGGCCGCAGGCAAAATCGACCTGGCCGTGCACAGCGCGAAAGATTTGCCGAGTGAGGAAACGCCTGGATTGGAAGTCCGGAGCGCGTTACCTCGTGCGTCGGTGGATGACGTTTTGATCGGCAAGGTTCGCGGGGGTCTCGCGGCTCTCAAAACGAATTCAATTGTCGCGACGGGAAGTGTGCGGCGGCGGTATCAGCTTCAATGGAAACACCCAGAGATTCGGGTGGTCGATCTTCGCGGGAATGTTCCGACGCGCTTGCGCAAGCTGAAGGCAAACGAGTGGGACGCGATTGTGCTGGCACGGGCCGGGGTTGAACGGTTGGGCTACGATTTGTCCAGCGGTTCTTTCTGCTTTGAGGAGGTGCGATTCCATGCGGAGGTCCTCTCGCCGAATGAATTTCTTCCTGCGGGCGGGCAGGGTGTGATCGCGATGCAATTACGAAGCGATGACGAAAAAACGAAAACGATCGTCGATCGGATAACCCATGCGGAAACGTTTTTCTGTTTGCAGGCGGAACGCACATTCTTGCGACTGTTGCAGGGCGACTGCGGTTCGCCGGTCGGCGTGCTGTCGACGATCGAAGCGCAGGTGATGAAGATGCGTGCCCAAGTCTTCGAGCCGGGAAAATCCGAACCGCGCTCGGGAGAAGTGCAAGGGTCGATCACCGATGGCGTCGAAACGTTAGCAGCCGACTTACTGGAGCGAATCAATGACGGATAAGAAATCGAAGGGAAAATGTTTTCTGGTCGGCGCGGGGCCGGGGGATCTCGGGCTGGTCACACTTCGAGCGAAGGAATGCATCGAGCAGGCCGAGGTGATCGTTTACGATTATCTCTCCAATCCCGAGTTGTTGAAATGGGCGCCAGAAAGCGCCGAGATCATCTACGCCGGCAAGAAGGCAGGCGCGCACACCCTGACGCAGGAAGAGATCAACGCGCTCTTGGTTGAGAAAGCGCAGGCGGGGAAACAAGTGGTCCGGCTTAAAGGTGGCGATCCGTTTGTGTTTGGACGGGGTGCGGAAGAAGCGCAAGCGCTCGTCGCGGCGAAGGTGCCGTTCGTCGTGGTCCCCGGAATCACTTCGGCGATCGCCGGGCCGGCCTACGCCGGAATTCCAGTGACCCATCGGGGAAAGAATTCCCACGTCACCTTTTTCACCGGTCACGAAGACCCGGAAAAATCGGAGACCTCGATTGACTTCGCGTCGCTGGCCAAACTCGGGGGCACGCAAGTGATGCTGATGGGAGTGGAGCAAATCGAAGCGATCGCGCGCGAAATGCTAGGGAACGGCATGCGCAGCGATCTACCGGTCGCATTGATTCGATGGGCCACCACCGGCCGCCAGCAAACCCTGGTAGGAAACCTCGAAAATATTGCGCAGCGCGTCGCGGACACCGGTTTTGCCGCACCGGCTGTCGCTGTTTTCGGCGAGGTGGTAGCACTCCGAGACGAGCTCAACTGGTTTGAAGGCCGGCCGCTTTCCGGCAAGCGGATTGTAGTCACGCGAACCCGTTCGCAAGCCGGAGTCCTGAGCGAACAGTTGCGAGGGCTCGGCGCCGATGTGATCGAGTTGCCCACGATTCGGATCGAACCGCCGAGTGACCTGCGCGCGTTTGCCGAGCTGGTGCAGGACGCGCACGGCTACGACTGGATCATCTTCACCAGCCCCAACGGTGTGACCGCTTTCTTCGACATGTTCTACAAGCTTTACGACGACGCGCGCGAGATCGGCGGTGCGCGCATCGCTGCAATCGGTCCCGCGACGGCGCAGCGAATCAAGGATTTCCATTTGAAGGTCGATCTGCAACCGGAGGAGTTCGTGGCGGAGTCGCTCGTGCGGGAGTTCAAGAAACAGGGCGGGGTGGAGAATTTGCGCATTCTTCTCGCGCGAGCGGAAAAGGCGCGGGATTTGCTACCCAAGGAGCTCTCGGCTTTGGGAGCTATTGTGGACGAAGGTTTCGCCTACCGCACGGTGCCCGAAACGCGCGACGATACCGGCGCGCGGAGCCGGTTATTGGAGGAAGGCGCCGACTTGATCACATTTACCAGCTCATCGACGGTCGAGAATTTCCTGGCGCTCGGTCTGCCCTGGCCTGCGGGCATGCAGATCGCAAGCATCGGACCGGTGACTTCAGCCACTGCACGCGAACGCGGCCTGGAGGTGGCGGTCGAAGCGCGCCGACACGACATCCCGGGTTTGGTTGAAGCAATCCGCAGGTATTTTTCGAGCAAGAGAGACGAGTAAAACGCCGATGGAAATCAAAATCGAAGACGAAGAATTTGCCTCGACCATGCAGCAGTTGAGCGCCGAAGCAGAGAAGACGCTTCCTGATAATCCCTGGGAAGATGGCAATGCCAGCGCTGAGCAATTCGCGCAGATTTTGGAAGAATTTCGCAGCTTGAACGGACGGCTCGAACGCCTGGAGGAAACGGTGGCCAGCCGGCTCGAAAAATTGTCCAGCGCTGAGCCGACTGATCTCGCGGCGCAGTTTTGCAAAATGGACGAGCACATGGCCGCGCTCCGCAGCACCGAAAGCGTGAATCAGCGGCTGTTCGATTCACTGCATGAGGAGCTGATCAAGTATCGGGATAATTTCCTGCATGAATCGTTGCAGAAGCCATTCATTCGGGACCTCCTCATTTTGTTCGACGATTTGAGCGCTCTTTCGTCCCAGCTTCGAGGCGCGGCAGACGGCAGCGACACGAAACGGGGCAAGCAGGCGCAGTGGCGTGACAATCTGGAGAACGCCATCCATTCCCTGACCGAGATCCTGCACCGAATGGAAGTGAGCGAAATCGAACCCAGGGAAATGGTCGATCGCGCTATCCACCGAGTGGTGAGTTACGAGCCCGCCGATTACGCGGAGGATGACGGGCGGATCGTCATGCGCGTCAAGCGTGGTTTCCTCTGGCGCGACCAAGTTCTGCGTCCGGAAGAAGTAGTCGCGAAACGTTTCCAATAACCGGCACTTTCCGGCCTGTTTTCCATCGTTTTTTTGGCGGCGGTATTTCGCGAAGGAAGCGGTTCCGAGCGGCATGGAAATTGCACCTGTGCGGTGGTGCGGATTTCACGTTTTCGCTCAACCCACAATCACTCGCACCCATGACTCGAAGAAAAGCTGTTGGAATTGATCTTGGCACGACCTTCTGCGCCGTCTCGCACATCGACGTCTACGGAAAGCCGCAGATCATCCCGAATTCGGAGAGCGAACGCATTACGCCTTCGGTCATTCTGTTCGATGGCGCGAGCGTGATCGTCGGCACGCTGGCCAAGAATAATTCCGTGGCCGAAGCGGAACGGATCGTCGATTTCGTGAAGCGCGAAATGGGCAAACCGAAAGGACAATTTCAGCGCGAATTCAACGGAAAGATCTATTCGGCGGAAGAACTCTCGGCCCTCATTCTTCGCAAGCTAAAAGCGGATGCGGAAAAATACCTGAAAGAGCCAGTGACGGATGCGGTCATTACCGTCCCCGCGTATTTCAACGATGCCGAACGCACCGCGACTATTACCGCGGGCCAACTCGCCGGGCTTAACGTCCTCCAAATCATCAACGAGCCGACGGCTGCGGCCGTGGCCTATGGTCTCGATAAACTGGATGAAGACCAGACCGTTTTCGTTTTCGATCTCGGTGGCGGAACCTTCGACGTCACGATCATGCGCATCCAGGGACATGGCATCGAAATGCTGGCGACGAACGGAGATCATCGCCTGGGCGGAAAGGATTGGGACGATGTGATCGTGAATCACGTGGCCGAGGGATTCGACCGCGAGCACGGCGAAAATCCGCTGCTCGATTTGCAAAGCTACCAGGATCTTCAAAGCCGCGCGCTGGCGGCAAAAATTCAGCTTTCGAGCCGGCCACGCACGGCGATCGTGCACAGCCATAACGGGAAAAGCGTGAAGGTTGAGCTGACCCGGGAGGAATTCGAGCTCAAGACGCGGCACCTGGTGGAGAAGTGCAAGACCATTTGCGAGATGGTCTTGCAGGAAGCGAAATTGGATTGGACCGATATCAATAAGGTCCTCCTCGTCGGCGGAATGACCCGGATGCCGATGGTGCGCGACATGATCGCGCAGTTATCGTCCATCCCGGTGGTGGATGACGTGAACCCGGACGAAGCGGTCGCCATTGGGGCAGGCATCCAGGCGATTTTGTCGCTTCTGCATGAGGAGGAAATTTCGGGCGTCAGAACATTGCCGGAAACGACCCGGCAGCAATACTCGGCTCGCGATGGCAGTCTGGTAAAGGTGACTAACATCACTTCGCACACGCTTGGCGTCGTGCTCTGGGATGAAGGGCATCTCGAGGAATACGTCTTCCCGATGATCCCGAAAATGACGGCGATCCCGGCGACTGCGAAAAATTCGTTCGGGACCGCCAGCGCGAATATGCAGCGCGCCGTGGTCCGGATCGTGGAAGGCGAGAGCACCTTGCCGGGGGAATGCACTCCTCTGGGTCTGTGCGATGTGGCGCTGCCTGCGTTTTTGCCGAAAGGCTCACCGGTGGAGCTGACCTACGAGTATAACGCGAACCAGGTGCTCGAAGTAGCGGTCAACGCCTGCGGCAACCAGGCGACGGTGACGATCGAACGGAATACCGGTCTGGCGCCAGACGAAGTCGAGCGCGCGACAGCGAGCTTAGGCGCAATCGCGGTCGCCTAAGATGATGCAATTCGAAGGGAACTTTCCCATCCCGCTGCCGGACGATCCGCAGAAATGGAGCGGCTGGAGCAAGTACAAATCGCCCAATTATTACGAGCGATTGTGCCTCGATCCGCGCGCAAACCCGAGCAACGAAATCATCGAGGAGCATTGCCGCGAGCTGATGCGGTGGTGGCAGAAGAAGCTGCCCTTGAAAAACCAGCCGAGCAATCCACTCGCGCAGTTGCTGCGACCGGGATTGGATGAATCATCGCGCTATCTCACGGAAGCTCGCGTCGAGCTTTTGGATCCGGCCCGGCGCCAACAGTTGGACGATGAACTGGCCGCGCAAGCCAACGAGCAGGCCGTCATCGAATTTCATAAGTATCTGACCTTTGCCCTCGCGGATGGATTCCTGACCGCGGAGGAAGAGAAGAGCCTTCATCGCTTCGGGGCCGAACATGGTCTGAACGAGCAGCAGATCGTCGCTTATATCGAGGCTGAGTTGAAGGATAGCGGAGCGCAACGTGTTGTCCCCAACGCCCCCGCCGTGGCGGTTCCTTCCATTGCGCCTGGTGCACGAAGAGAAGCCAGAGCACGCCGGCAAAAATCGCTCGATCCGAAGGAGGATTTCCTGCGGATGCTTCGGCTGAGCGGCCTCGATAGTGACGGGATGGCGGACGAGACGCGCGACGCGTTTGTTAATATGGCCGAGAATCTCGGCATTGAGCCAAGTGAGGCGGAGGATCTCGTCGATCTCTATCTCGACGAGGCCGACAAGATGACCGATCCGGGGGCGTTGCCGCCAACCCGCGCGCCGGTGCCTTCCGATAGTGCCAAACAAGCGCCGGTTGAAGTTGTTCCCGCGGAGGCGCCGATCGTAGGGGATGCCGAGAGCGAGCGGGCCCGCTTCGCTAATTATGCTAATTCTGTGGGCTGTCAGATGCTCTTTGTTCCATCCGGCGAATTTACGATGGGGAGCGAGGCGATTGAAGCCGGACCAAACGAACGGCCGCTCACCAAAGTAACGTTGAGCCGATTCTACATGTCGCGGCATCTGATCACGAACGAAGAATACGAGCAATTCGATCCCACGCACGATCGGAAGCGCGCGGCGGGAGCCGGCAACCGCCACCCGGCCGTGTACGTGAGCAGCCTCGAGGCGATCAAATTTTGCCAATCGCTTTCGACGCGTGAGCGAAAGAAATATCGGTTACCTACCGAAGCGGAATGGGAATATGCCGCCCGCGGAACCGACGGTCGCAAGTACCCCTGGGGCAATCATGATGGCCGCGGCGATCTGGCGAACTTCGCGGATCGAAACACGGTCTTTGCCTGGAGCGATCGCGAAATCGATGATGGTTACGCGGAGAGTTCGCCCGTGGGAGCGTTCCCTTTTGGCGCGAGCCCATTCGGAATGGAAGACATGGCCGGCAACGTCTGGGAGTGGTGTTTGGATTTTCTGGAACCGTATCGTGGCACGCCGAAAGTGAATCCACGGGGTCCGACGGCAGGAGCGAAGCGCGTCTACCGCGGCGGAAGCTGGAAGTCGCGCTTTAACAGCCTCCGCGCGACTGCCCGCAACTCGAATGTGCCTAACTATTCCTGCAACGATCTCGGATTCCGGATCGTGTGTGAATGCGATTGATCTGATTCCGCGGCTGTCGGAGGGCGCCAGGCACAGGAAATTGCGCCGCAAGTTTGCTGTCATCCCGAGCCGCGCAGACGGCGAGGGACCTCACAACTGCAATGCGGATTAGCTTGCGCCCTGCACCGGTCCTCGCACGGGCGGCGCGTATCTTTTGCGCAAGCTCGCGCGCAGTTGTGAGGTCCCTCGCCGTCTGCGCGGCTCGGGATGACACGTTTTCGCCTACGACAACTGACAGTTAAGTCGAGACCGAGGTCTCGGAAGAGGGAGGCGAGGTCCGCCTCAACCGCTGGACGTCAGCCGTTTACGAAGGATTGAAGCGAAATTTTGTCCGGCCGCGTTTGGCGTTTGCCTTGGCTTTGCGCCGGCTCTTTTGATTCGGCGTTTCAAACGCCCGCAAGCGTCGCACTTCCTCGAGGATGCCTTCGGCGTCCAGTTTGTTCTTCAACCGCTTCAGGGCGCGGTCGACTGGCTCACCTTTACGGACGATAACTTCTGGCATGGTAAATCCTCGGTTGAAAAATGTTCCGGCTCGACCGGTGAAGCCGAGCCTACTCGGGCCGGGGAGAGGCGTCAACTCTTGTGAATAACTTTCGTCTCCTGTAGCCGCCGCCCTGTGGGCGGCGTCTTCGCAAGAGTTCTTGGGAGGCAGTTTCTTGGGCTTGGCGTGGCGAACCGACTACAGCGTCGGCCCCGTCGCCGCGGCGGCCTTCTCGGTGACTTCCCGCCGCAAAGATGAAACACTACGGCCTCGCGCTCGCGTCCACCAAAGAACGATAGGGGCGGCAATGAAGATCGACGAATAGGTTCCAACCACCACGCCCACGATGATTGCCAGGGCGAAGTCACGCAAAACCGCGCCTCCCAGGAAAAAGAGGCAGATGATGGGGATCAAGGTCACTGTGCTGGTGAGGATTGTGCGGCTCAGCGTTTGGTTGATGCTGTCGTTCATGATCTGCTCGATCGAGCCGCGCCTGCCGCTGGCGAGACCTTCTCGAATTCGATCATAGACGACGATCGTGTCGTTGATCGAATACCCGGCAATCGTCAGCACGGCGCCGACCATCGTGAGAGTCAGCTCGCGCCCGAGAAGCGAGAACACGCCGACCGTGATAATCACGTCGTGCAGCACAGCGACGATCGCGCCGACCGCAAATGAGAGTTCGAAACGGAAGGTGACGAAAATGAGAATGCCGAGAATGCCCAGAGCCAGCGCCCAGAGCGAAGTCTTGGCCAGCTCGCCACCGACCAGGGCGCCTACGCGTTCGGCCCGCTCGACTTTGAATTGAGCTTGCGGCAGAGCGTTCGCCACCTGCTTTTCGATTACCTCGCTGGTGTTGATCGAGCTTCGGATGGTGATGTAATTCTTGCCGCCCTGGGCGGATTGCTGGATGAGCGCTTCGCCAAGATGGACCGGTTCCAGCGCCTGGCGCACGTCGTGGACGGAAACTGGCTGCGTTGAGCTAAGCGTAATCAAATCGCCCCCCCGGAAATCGACACCGAAGTTCCGATCGCCGCGCAAATAAAAGGCCGTAGCACCCGCTATCATGAGGGCGAGCGAGCACATGCACGCGATAAAACCTTTGCCGAGAAAGTTGAAGTTGTGAGACGAAATCAAATGCAGCATCGAGATGCGTTTCACGCGTCCCGTGTCCACAAACCAGCTGAGCGCATTCCGTCCCACGATCAGTGCCGTAAAGAGCGACGCCAGGATGCCGAGAGAAAGAGAAATGGCGAAACCCTTCACCGGTCCGCTCGCTTTCCAGAACAGGATGGCCGCCGTGATCAAGGTCGTGACGTTGGCGTCAAAGATCGAGCTGAAAGCCTTGTCGTAAGCGGATTGGACCGCGATCTTGAGCGATTTCCCGAGCGCGAGCTCTTCGCGTAATCGTTCGTAGATCAGGACGCTGGCATCGACCGCGATACCGATGGTGAGAATGATGCCGGCGATGCCGGGCAGGGTCAGCACGAAATTAAACATCGTCAGCGCGCCGATGAGCAAAATGATGTTGATGAGCAACGCCAGGTTGGCGATCAGGCCGGCGAATTTGTAGTAGATCATCACGCAAACCAGGGTGAGTGCCAGGCCGATGAGACCCGCGATGATGCTCGCGCGGATCGAATCCATGCCGAGGGTGGGGGAGACGCTGCGTTCTTCCTCGATCCTTACTGGCGTTTGCAGTGGGTTCTCCAGCACGCTGGCGAGGCTGCGCGCTTCCTGTTCGGCAAAACTTCCCGAAATCCGCGCGTTGCCCCCGTAGATCGGCTCTCGAATGTTGGGCGCCGATTGAATCGCGCCATCGAGCACGACCGCGAAACGATGGTTCACATGTTGTTCGGTAATCTTCCCGAATGTCTTCGCGCCTTCGCTGTCGAAATTGAGCGACACTTCCCAGCCGTCGTTGCCGAACCCCGCATGAGCCGACGTGACATGCTCGCCCCCGAGGTCAGCTTTCTTTTTCACCAGAAGCCGCTCTTCTCGCGGCTTCTTGCCCGGTTCGGCATGAGCTTTGTAGGTCTCGATCTTGTATTCCGGCGGGGTCACTTCCGTTCCGGCATCGATCGCCTGCAAACGCTGGCCGTTATCGGGGTAAACGAGACGGAACTCGAGTTTCGCCACGCGAGACAATTGCTGGCGCGCCTCTTCGATTTTTTCGGTGCCCAACCCCGGGATCTGGACCAGGATCCGGTCCTTCCCCACCGGGCTGATGACCGGCTCACCGCCGCCGAAATAATCCACGCGTTTGCGGATCACTTCCACGGCCTGATCGAGCATCTCTTTCGTAATCTCTTTTTCCCCTTGCTCGAGGCGGATCAGGAACGAAGTGCCGCCCTGGATATCGAGACCCAGGCGGATTTTTTTGTCGGGCGGCCAGATCGTAATGAGGCTGAAGGTCACGAGCAGCGCCATCAACGCCGTGGCCAGAAGGCGCTTCCGCGCTCCATGATCGGTGGCGAAATACCAGCCGAAGAGAATCAGCAGACCAAGGAGAATGAGAAAAGTATAAGCAGGACTCATCGGGAAGGTTGAGAGGTTGAGAGGTTGAGAAGTTGAGAGGAGCAACGGAAGCGAAACGACATCGGATTTCGGAAAGAAAGATTCCTTTTCATCTCAACGTCTCACCCCCTCTACCCCTCAACCGATTTCACCACATTCGTCACGGCCGTCTTCTCCATCTCGATTTTCACGTTGTCCGCCACCTTCACGATCACCGTGGTGTCTTTCACGTTCGAGATCATTCCGTGAATCCCGGACGCGGTCACCACTTTGTCGCCGGTTTTGAGAGCGGAAACGAGCTTGGCCTGTTCTTTTTGCCGGCGCATCTGCGGCCGCAGCATCACGTAATACATGATGACGAAAATGAAAACGAACGGCAGCATGCTGATGAGGCCGGACCCTGCCCCCGAAGCCGGGGCCGGCGCTTGTGCAAGAAAAAGAGCGAACATAAATTGACGGTTTGCGTTCAGGGCCTCGAGCTATTCGCAAGCGAGACGGAAGAGCGGCCTCTTATTGAGCACAACGCCGCCCAAAATGCAAGAGAGGCAACTGCCTCCTGGGGGACGGCACGCCTGCCGTAAGTCTTTCTCACCACTGCGAGAAAGTCTATTGTCGCTTCCTTCGCACCGCCCCGAATTCAATTATGTGGCGGGCGCGTGACGCGCAAATAGGTGAACGTCAGGCCGTCTCGCGTGTTCCATCCTATGGGGACGACTGTGCCGTCATTGTGGAAGAAATTGATCTGAGTTGGGTTTTTTAGACTCCAAATCACATGATCCGGGTCGTAGACGGCACCCGTTCCGCCGCCTCGATACCAGACATGGATATCGCCAGCGGTTGTGCAAAAAGCGGAAACGTCTTTTGGATCCGGGCCAGCGCGAGTTAGGCGTGCGGCTGCGTCTTTCACGGTGGGAGAATTGAAGTATTCCCAGCCTGTGGTGAGCGTGACGGTATTCGTCGGGGTCGATGGCGTTGGCCGCTGGATGCTGAACCACCCGTTCACGAAAGCGACAACAATTCCGGAGAGTGCAGTCAAAGCCGCAACGATCATCGCGACCTTTTGTGCTGAAGTGAATCTCGAGCGCTTAGGTCTCCCGGGCTTTTTCACATCGTCCATTGGAATGAGGTGTTGGGCCTTGCTAGGGCGTCGGCGGCTTGGGCGGCGGAGTCGGCGTCTTCGGCGCGGCGTGTGAGGCGGCGAGGTTCACGATAACTCGCGCGGCGAAATAGCCGGAATAGAAATCGGGATTGGCCTTCTTTTTCTTCGTCACCATCTTGTCGATCTCGTTTCGGAAGATGCTTCGCACATTCGCGATCAGCTGCGGGAGCGAGTCCGTCTGCGTTTTGCGGCCGATCGCCGCCTGTCTCGGTGAACTCATGATTCCGGCGAACGTCTTCCGCGCTGCGGTGAGGGCGGAAACATCTCCTGCCGCCACATCGAAATCCGCGAGCGCGGCAATATTCTCGTTCGCTAGGGTGGCCACGCGCTCGGCGGTTTGCTCCAGGTCGCTCTCCGTCATCTTATCGAGGGAGGACTTGGTCATTTCGACTTTCGCCCCGAGATCCTTGTCTCCATTCTTGGTGGCGAGAGCGGAAAGCTGGTCGGCCATTTCCAGCGTCTTCTCTTCCAGATCGGCCCGGGCATCCGCCTTGTCCTCGGTCACGCCACTGATCGGCGTTTGCTGCGCGTCGGACGACTGATCGATCGCGTCCGTGCCGTTTTTCGCGCGCGCCACCGCGTCCGCGAACGCCGCGGTTGCGCTCCAGACGGCATTATTGGTGTCGAGAAAGTCGAGTGTCGTCTGGAACATCGTCCTGATATTGTCCTGGTCTGTTGTCATGGTGTTTTGGGGTTGGGGTACGGAGCTGCGCTCCGGTTGGGGTGGGAGGGCTGAGGGGCTCTAGGGGTGCCAGCATTCTCAACAGATCGGGTCTCGGCTGGCAAGCCTGATTTTTCGGGATTAGCGGCATTCGTCGCACCGAGCCAAGCGTCGATCTCGCCGGGCCGAGCCTCGATTGCGTCACGCCGACCGGCTGGCGTGCTGCCGCCAGTCGCAATTTCTTAACGACGAGCGCCGATTTCGCCGCGCCGAGGAGCCATTTCGCGATGCCGAGATGCCATTTCGCGACGAGTAAACCTCGAGGCATCCCGTCGAGTCCCTGCTGCGGGACATCGAGCGAATATTGCAATTGAAGAGATTTCTACGTTTTGTGGGCGGTCAGCCGCAGAGAGTTCGTCGCTCTTTGCGGCACACCACTTCGAATGTGGCGGCACTTACCTAAGTGCCAGAGGGCAACCACTTCCAGTGGATGCCTCCCGGGCGCAGAAAATAATTGATACCTGGCGCAACGTGGGGCCGCCTTGCCGCTTCACCGGCAGTTCCGACCATCGATGTTCTGGATTTCCATTGGAATCTCTGCGGGCCAATGAGCCGCTTCCCTCGGTCATTTCGATTGTCTCTGGAAACGGGGCTGTTAACGTAAGAATAATATTTTCTGTTCCCCCGAATTTTCCCGCTAGGATTCGACCGTCCCGTTCGTTATGAAGCAGCAAATCGCAGCTAGGATTCTAGATCAGTTCGTAACTATGTCCGCGCGCGCCGGCCATTGCATCCCTGAACGATGGATACTGCACGAGCTGCGTCCATCCCTAAACCCGAAAGAGCAAATGGAGATCGAGCCTGCGATCGATGACTTACGAACGCAGGGATTGATCGAGGTCGAACAGCGCGTGGGCATGCGTGCGCTGGTTCTCACCGCAGCGGGTTACGACGCGATCTACCCGAGCGACCCCGAGGCCGCCAAGCGTAAGATTAGAGAAGCAATTCTAAACGGATTTTCTCGCTCGAACTCTCGTGTAGGGTACTGTCTTGATGAGCGATGGATACTGCATCAGCTCGTGCCGACACTGAGCCCTCGAGAGCGCGAGCAACTGGACCCAGTGATTCGCGATATGGCTCAGGAGGGATTCATTGATCTCGACACGCGTAGGCGCATGTCCGTTCTAGTCCTCACTCAGAAGGGATTTGATGCGATCTACTAGTCCGCGTAGCCCCGCGAGTGAACAGACCAACTTTATGACTACGCCTTCTAATGATTAGGACAGTTCACTTCGATTGGCGCTCGCTCCCATATTGCCGTCGCTGATCTATTTCTCGTCAGCCCGTTCCCCTTAAAATGAACACCACGCAAAGAGGAGACGCGTTTGAGCAACGGGTCTTCGACGCGTTGACGGACGAGCTTAACAACGAGCGTCTTTGCGCATCTCCGAAGCACGCGAAAATCTTTCAGAGGAAAGCTTATCACTCGCGCGACAGAGGGAGCGACATCATCACCGATATTTCGATTGAGGTATTCCTCCCAAATCGGTCGAAGCCAAGTTTCATCTGGATATTCGAGTGCAAGGATTACTCTGGGAGTATTCCAGTTGACGACGTGGAAGAGTTTCACGCGAAAATACAGCAGATTTCCGAGGACAATACAAAGGGCACCATCGTCACTTCGGGAGCGTTGCAGCGGGCTGCACGCTCGTACGCCCAAGCTAAAGGCATTGGAATCATTCGGCTGCTCCCCGGCAACCAAGTCGAGGTTCTCATGGAGTTCATGACCACAGCCGGCGCCACGCGCTCCGCTCAGGTGGACTGGGACGAGTTCGACACCGCGCTATCGATTCCCTCGCATCGCAGTCGGCGGGCTTTCTTTTCAGAGGCAGACGGCTATTTTTTTGGCAGTTGGTATTCGCTACTATCCCATGTCTTCGAGCAAATCACGGTCTAACGATGCGACGGTGCTGGCCGCGAGCTGGTCGACTGTTGAGCTTCGCATGAGTTCACTGCTGCAGTTCGACGCCATAGGCGCTTTTACTGGCGGCAGCTCATCGTGTCTTTGTTAGGCTCTGCACATCACACCAACGCACGTGAGCAACATCCAGAAAGACATCGATGACCTCGACCGGATGATAGATACGGACGCGGCGAAGGACGCCATCAGGTCTCAGGTCCGTTTCATCGCGCGCGAGGTCGCTGCACTGGAGGCAGACTATTTGTCGCTTGCAGAGCAGCATGCCGCACTTCAGGAATCGCAGTCTGCTCCGGCCGCGGAGCTCGCACATATCCGAGGGCTCTTCTACGCACGCGGTGATCCAATTCCCTTCTGTCCACGTTGTTGGGAGGCCGCTACGCGACGCATCCACCTTGCTGGCCCGATACCAATGTTCCATCCCGAGATTGAGCACTGGGAGTGTCACACATGCCAAGCGGGGTACAGTGCCAAACCGAACCAACCGTTCCTTCCCGTCAGCCGGCGAAGAGCGCAAAAGGCATAACCGGGCGATGCAGACGATCGCGAGAAACGTTTGGCGATGAGAACTCGCATTGGAGGTTGATTAGATGGATGGCAACGGTTCGGAGGACGCGAAGAACTCGCTGGTGACTTTTGAGGAGTTCGTGCGAGCGCTAGCCCCGCTAGCGGCGAATATGCAAGTGCTGCTTGAGCTACACCTCCGTTTGATGAGTCCCGAGGAGCGTTCTGAGTGGGAGGCAGTGGTTGAGAAGAGCGCCGCCGATTACCGACACGCTCAAGGAATCGAATGAATCCACGTATGCTGATCTTCGGTCGCGTCAGGCGCTGAAAGATCCCAGCCCAGACCATATCTCAATCAAGCGGTCGGTTGGGAGAACCTTGGTTTCAAGGAGCGATACCTCCGACATGGGTATTCCAGCCGCCCCTCGATGACGTTGGCGTAGATGGCGATGGTGATTTGCGATCAGGGCGCAACAAACGGATTGGAATTTCGCGTTCAGATCGTGGCGCGCCGAGGAACACGCCTTTGGCGTCGGCGATGAATTGAGGGGCGATCTCGAAGAGGTGGCCATTGTAAAGGATGATGGATGAGGGATGAAGGATGAAATGAAGGCAAGGGTCTGGCGTTCTTGACCGCTACGCCGGAAGGGTTGAAACTAGTCCATGCTTCTTACGGCCGTCCTGATTCCAGCAGAGGAAGGCGGCTTCGTCGCGCTCAATCCCGAAACAGGTTCGACGACGCAGGGTGAGAGCGTGCCCGAAGCTATCGCCAACCTGCGAGAGGCCACGGAACTTTATCTCGAGGAGTTTCCCCTTCAGCCTGCCGGACAGCCGTTGGTGACTACTTTCGAGGTTGCGGCGAGTCGTGCCTAGGCTTCCTCGGGTCTCTGGCGCAGAGGCAGTTCGCATCTTGGAGCGGCTCGGGTTCGCCGCTGTCCGTCAGCGCGGTAGCCACATCGTTATGCGCCGCGGTGCGGACGGTTGTGTCGTGCCGAATCATCGCGAGCTTAAGCCTGGCACGCTTGCGGGCGTTTTGCGGCAAGCGGGAGTTTCTAGCGAGGAGTTCATTTCCGCTCGATGAGCTTCGGCTCGGCGGAGCCTCGCCCGACCGCTGCTCAGTTGCTGATAGTCTCGCCAAAGCACGGCTCCTCTAGTTGAACAGCCGGGTCGTCGATCTCGCTGCGGTTGATCTTGTCGTAGCGATCTGACACGTCCATCCACGCCCGCAGCCTCAACCGGACGTGGTCGCCGGGACGAAAGCGCGCGGCGGCGGTGAGGGCGTTGTCGCGCATGCTCTCGAGATAGACGAGCGATTCGAAAGCTTCGTTCGCGGAGCCGCCTTCGACGGTGAGATCGATCAGATGCAGGGCGAGAATGTGGTCTCTGTAGGGAACGGTCCCCGGACGCGGCACGGTCGAGACGGCTTCGACGGTTCCACTGACGATCACTTCTTCACCGCTTTTCGGGACGAAGAAATGCGCGGGCGCCGGTTGCCCAATTTTCATCTCGAGCATCTTCCAGTCGCCGAAGGCCAGCTCGCGCGCGGCAAATTCCCATACGACCAGTTTCTTGCCGGCGAGCCGATCGCGCCCGCGCGCCAGGTCGCGGCTCAACATTTCGCGCGTGGCGAAGGCGGCGTCGCTGTTGCGCAGGATGCAATCGAGCGGCCGATTCCCAAGCGCACGGCTGAGATGTTCGGCGAACCCGGCGGATTCGCCCCAGCCGAGCGCTTCGAGTGAGAAGATGTTCGAGAAGCTGTCGCCGAGGAGCAGAATGTCGGCGTCTTTATTCGGTCGCCAGATGGTGTTGCCGGACAAGACTTCGTGAATGGTTACCTTCTCCGGCCGGTAGAGGCTTTGCGTTGGAGGCAGCCGCAACATCCTCGCGATATCGCCGAGGCCGTTGATCTCCTTGTCGGCGATTTGGAGTTCGGCGCGTTGGGCGGAGGGGGCGGCGTGGATGAAAGCCGCTAGATTCTCCGCGACGAACTCCATCGTTTCCGGCCGCCAGTGGGTGTCGCTTTTCAAATAGAGCGGCGAAAGGTCTCCCGCAGTTCTGCGTTGAATCATCAGGGCGCTCGGGTCGAACACCCGCACCCCCGCCTTCTCCAGACGCGCTTTAAACTCCAGGTAGGAAGCGTTGTGCAGGGGCGCGTTCTCTTCGGCGCGAGGGGCTAATTTGTTCGCGTCGATTCCCGGTTTCACAGGAACCGGCATGGCGATCAGATCAATCCCGCGGGCCGTGAGTTGATTCCGAAAATCGACGATGGCCTTGACCGGATCGGGTTGCACGCGATCGGCATGGGTGCGGTGCCTCATCCGGGATGGATCGAGAAATGGCGGTTCGATGAGGTAATCGACGTCGGGTCGATAAAAGAGCCAGCCTTCGCGGCCGAGATAGACCTGTTCGTTGCCGACCCCCAGTTTTTCGGTGAGCAGAAACTGGACACGCGGCTGCAGCCACGCAGAAACCAACGACTCGTTTTCGATCGCCTTCTCCGCGGCCTTGAGATCGGCGGCGCGGGGAAGGAGATGCCATAGATCCACCGCGCTCCGGACCGCTCGGATTTTTTCCCACGACGGCAGGGTCTTGTAAACGCCCAGGGTCGGCAATTCGCCGGAAGGTCGGGGAGAACGCAGCTCGACCGCAAACTGGATCGCGGGAACCGAAGCGATGGTGAGGAGGAAAAGGGCGATGAGCAGCCCACGCGTGCCCGGGGTGTAAACCGTATGCTTGAGGGCGAGCTCCGCTTCCTCTTCGCGCGAAACCTTCCGGTGCGTTTCGGGCGTAGGATCACGGTAACGCGGCAGCGAATACTGCGGCTTGCGCGGTTCCTCGCCTCCGACTGGAATGTTAAGTTCGTTCGGCACGGGTTGAATCTCTAAAGAGCCATCGCGATTAGATGTCTGGGTAGCGCGCGCGTCTCGCGCGTTGGTTTCGGCGTCTCGCCGAAACAAGCTTTCAGGGAGTCCGCGACGGCGAGGACGCCGTCGCTAACGGGCGAGACGCCCGCGCTACCCAAGGCAGCTCGAGCGACGCGCAAAATGAGTGGTTCGTTAGGCCTCATCAAAAAATGAAGTAAATAAATGGGTTGTATTCCTGCGTGGCCAGAACGACCAACGCGAGCCACCCGAGTGCGAAACAAACCGCCGTCTTCGGAAGCGTCATGCGTTGGGTCCAGTCCCAGGTTTGTTTTCCGGCCCAGACGACCAGCGCGGCGATGCCGATCGAAAGCAGGTAATAAGGTTTGTAGAGGATTCCCCCGAGCAACGCCGCGCCCGCTTCGGCGTGGCCGAGCCCAAACATGCTGCTGAGGTAAGCGACAGCGCGGGGCAGATCGGATGCCCGGAAAAATACCCAGCCAATGAGCACGATTAGAAAAGTAAACGCGACGCGCAGAGGCTTCGGCAAATTGTGATAGAACCCCTGGCGACCTTGGCTGCGCTCGAAGGCGAGCATGCCTCCGTGCATTCCCCCCCAAATGACGAAATTCCACGATGCTCCGTGCCAAAGCCCGCCGAGCAACATGGTCAGGACCAGGTTAAAATAAGTGCGGCGGAGCCTGCGCCGGTTGCCGCCGAGCGGGACGTAGAGGTATTCGCGCAGCCAGGTCGAAAGCGAGATATGCCAGCGCCGCCAAAAATCGGTGATCGATTCCGAGCGGTAGGGGGAATCGAAATTTTTCGCGAAGACAAAGCCGAACATGAGACCCAGCCCGATGGCCATGTCCGAGTAACCGCTGAAATCGAAATATATCTGGAAGGCATACCCGACCGAGCCAAACCACGCGTCGAGCGTTCCGATGGAGCCGGCGTTGAATGCCGTGTCCGCGATCTTTCCACAAGGATTAGCGAGCAGGATTTTCTTCGCGAGGCCGAGCATGAAGAAGGCGACGCCGCGCGCGAATTTATCCGAAGTGAGGACGCGATGTTTGAGTTGATCGGCGAGAAAGGAAAATTTCAGGATCGGTCCGGCGACGAGGTGGGGGAACATGGAAACGAAACAGGAAAAATCGACGAAGTTGGACATCGCCTCTGCCTCGCCGCGATAGACGTCGATGGTGTAGCTGAGCGCCTGGAAGGTGTAGAAGCTGATGCCAAGCGGCAGCACGACCCGGAAGAAAGTGTCGAATTGTCCGTGGTGAAGGCCGAGCGCCGCGGCGAGGGAATTCCAGCTTTCGATGCCGAAGTTGAAATATTTAAAGAAGCCGAGCGTCGCGAGATTGAGGACCACCGAAACCAAAATGGCGTGACGCTGCGTGCGTGTTCGCGGCGCGCGGCGCGGCAGTTGTTTTACCGGTGTAAACAGCACGCGCCAGAATCGCCAGGTATCGTGTGCGATGATCAAACTGACCAGCCAGTCGATGAACGTGGTCGCGAACATGAGCGGCACGAAGCGCGGCTCGGCCCAGCCGTAAAAGGTATAGCCGGTCAGGATGAGCCAGCCGTTCCGCCATCGCTGGGGCGCGCGGACAAGCAGGTAGTAACCCAGCAGCGCCAGCGGCAGGAAGTAGTAAACAAAAATGTGAGAACTAAAAACCACGCGAGTATCGGGGAACGCCGGCTGCCAATAAAAACAGGACGGCGCAATTTGAAAGAATGCGTATTATCGCTACCGGCTTTCAACTCCTAATGAAATTTTTCCGCTCTCTCATCCTCGTTTGCCTGGTCCCCCGCTTCCTCGCGGCCCAACCGCCCGTTCAAGTTTCGCTGTCAGAGGCCCAGCAGAAACTGCGCACTGAACTCGCGAGCAAAGGGCAGAGCTCGGAAAAGAAAAATGCCGCGGCCTGCGCCGAAGGCGATGGTTGGCTCTTCTTCGCGGCGGAATTTCGTCTTCTTTCTCATGGCCGCTTCTGGGGCGACGAAGCCCCGAAAGTGAGCCGCTCGCACAAACCCGAGTTAGCCGATCCGATCCCGGCGATCGTCGATTTTCAGAAACAATTGAAGGCACGTGGGATCGATCTCCTGGTGGTGCCGGTTCCGCCCAAGGCCGCGATTTATCCGGAAAAGATCCTTCCCGGATTCGATGTTCGGGCGGACGACCCTGCTCCGCTTCTGCATCGTTTTTATGATGAGTTGCGCGCCGCGGGGATCGACGTCCTGGATCTCACAACGCTCTTCCTTCAAAATCGTGACGACAAACGGAACGGAGTTTTTTGCAAAACCGACAGCCACTGGTCGGGTCTTGGATGCGTCCTGGCGGCGCAAGCGATCGCGGAAAACGTTCGCGGAAAACTGAACGTATCTACTCCGAGAAAGGAGTTCGTCTCGGATTGGAAGGAATCCGAGATCACGGGCGATCTCGTCAGTCTCTTGCCCCCAGACGCTCACAAGCCCCCTCCGGAAAAATTAGCCGTTCGCGCGGTGAGTGAAAAGGGAACAGGCGCCCCGGTCCAACCGGACGCCAACAGTCCGCTCCTTCTTCTGGGCGATAGTCACACGCTCGTCTTTCATGACTTCCTCGCGGAGCGCGCGGGGCTGGTGGATCAACTGGCACTGGAGCTCGGCTTCGCCCCGGATTTGATCGGCACCAGGGGCTCCGGCGCGACGCCCGTCCGAATCAGCCTCTACCGTCACGGTCTGAAGAATCCGGATTATCTCGGCAAAAAGAAAGTCGTCGTTTGGTGTTTCGCGGCGCGAGAATTTACGGAAGCGTCCGAAGGTTGGGCTAAGGTGCCGATCGCAAAGTGATAGGGAGCGGCGGTTGAAACCGCCGACTAAAAACGACGGCGGTTTCAAACCGCCGCTCCTTGATGCTTGACGCGGGAGCGGATTCACCGGAAAGCGATTGCCGTGTTGAGTGTCGCGAACGTGAAGATTTTCTCCCTATTGCTGGCTCTCGCGCTACTTGGACGCGGCCTGTTTGCCCAGCAGCCGAAGCCGCCGCCTGAATCACCGGCCGCGTCGTCCGAAGGCATAAGCGTTCTGATCCTCGGAGACTCGCTCGCTCTTTGCGGATTTGGAAAACGGTTGGACGAAAGGTTCCGGAAAAATCCGCGGGTGAAAGCCACATTCACCTACCTCGCCTGCGGGACCAATCCGCTGAGCTGGCTCAAGGAAAGACCCTACGGCAACATCAAGACCCATTGCGGATTCGTGAGCATCGAATCGACCGGGCCGGGCCGCGCGAAAGAACTGGAGGATGTCTATGGCATGAGGCGCGGACACGTCCCAAGCGCGCATCCGGTGCCGAAACTCGAAGACTTGCTCGCAACGCTTCGGCCCGACATTTTGATCATGCAAACCGGCACGAATCTTTTCGATTTGTTTCCCGACCACAAAACGGTCAACCCAAACCGGCACGGTCCCTTGCTCCGAAGTTATCTCGTTCCTTTCCTCACCAGGGCGATCCGGAGTCCTTCGACCTTGCGGAAGATTTACTGGGTGGCTTCGCCCACTTCCGGAAGAGTCTCCAAGGAGATCCAGGAATTCGTGGTGGATCAGACGCGCGCCGACATCGGGCACATCGCCAGCGTGATCGATAGCAGGACGCTCGTTTCGTATCCGTACCACCACATGGAACCGGACAAGGAACATTTCATCGGGGCGGACATGGATCTGTGGGCCGACAAAGTGTTCGACTTCGTGGATCATGATCTTTCTCAGCAGCCGTTTGCCAGCTTGAAGCCATTGTCTGAAAACGAGTCTGCGCTCGCGGTTACGCACGAACAGCCGACACCGCCGGCGGAGAAGCCGAAAAACCAGACGCTGCAGGTCCGAGCGAAATTGATATTCAAGACCGAGCCAATCCCGGTAAACGAATTGTTACCGTACCAGGAATATCTCGTCGGGTACGTTTACGAGATTAATCGACTTATCGCCGGCCAATATTCCGAAAAGCAAATACTTGTGATGCACCCGGCCTATATCGGGCTAAAAAAACAAAAGCTTCGCTATCGCGTCGGAAAAACTTACAAGCTCCAGCTGCACGAACTGGAAGACACAGTGTGGAAAACCGTGAAATCCAAGGATGATTCCGGATCGATCAACCTCCAGCCTTACATCCGGGTCCAGGATGAAACTAAGCACCCTGAGCATGCGCATTAAGAAGAATTGGGAGACGCTGCTGCAATCGGCGCTCTTGCCGCTGGCCTTTCTTGTTGGCATTGCTTCATTCGTTTTGGTGGCAAGCGGCAAGCAAAAGTCGGGCAAGCCCGTGCCCGAGGGTCCCCCTCCGAGCATCCTGATGGTGGGCGATTCACTGTCGGTCGGAAAATTCGGCGAGGTCGTGCAAGGACATCTCGCCCAAAAATATCCGGTCGCAGCCTACGCTTCCTGCGGTTCTTCGCCGGAGCACTGGATCACCGGCGAACCGGACTTCATTACTAAGTGCGGTTATCGCCAGCACACCTTTGATTCCGATGTCTTCCGCGACTTTGTGAATGGGAAGCCGCCTCGCCCCACGCTCACGCCAAAGCTGACGAGGCTGATCAACAAGTACAAGCCGACGATCCTCATCGTCCAGCTCGGAACGAACTGGATGGATCGATCAATCACGGATGGGCAAATGAGCGACTACCTCGACCGCTTTGTTCGCGAAGCTCGCCACGGTTCGGTGCAACAGATCATCTGGATCGCGCCGCCGGATTCCTCGCGCCTGAGAAAAACGCAAGGGCGCGTGCATACCTTGATTCGGCAGGCGGCGAGGCGCGATGGTTTCCAAGTAGTGGATTCGCGGGAGTTCACGCATTACGTCGCGGGGAAAACCGGCGGCGATGGAATCCATTATAACAGTGAGGCTTCGGAGGCGTGGGCCCGGAAGATTCAGGGCGATTTGGATTCGAAGCTCTCTCGCAGTGTGCGAGAGCTAAAATTCAGCCGGTTGAAGCAAGAGAGTTGATCTCCCTTTCCACCGAAGCACCACGCCGACTCTGTGCTACGGATCGAGCGGCGCTCCGCGCGTTTTATATTCGGCGACAAACCGAGTGCGCAGTTCAGCGAAGGTTCCGTCCTCGATCGCGCGGCGCGCGCGGCTCATCAACTCGAGGTAGAAATGCAGGTTATGAATGGTGATCAGCCGCAACCCGAGGATCTCCTCGGCCTTGACCAGATGCCGGATATAGCCGCGCGTGAAATCGCGGCAGGCCGGACAGAGGCACCCTTCCTCGATCGGTTCGCTTTGCAACGCGAACTCCGCGTTCTTTAAGTTGAGCGTGCCTTCAGCCGTAAACGCCGTGCCGTTGCGCGCGAGCCGAGTGGGCAGCACGCAATCAAACATGTCGATCCCGCGCGCGATCAACTCGAGCAACTGCGGCGGCGTGCCCAGCCCCATCGCGTAGCGCGGTTTGTTTTCGGGCAAGTGCGGCTCGCTCCACTCGACCGCCTGCATCATCTCCGGCTCCGGTTCGCCTACGCTCACTCCGCCGATCGCGTATCCATCAAAATCCATCGCTGCCAGCGCCTGCGCGCTCGACCGCCGCAGATCTTCAAACACTGAGCCTTGCACGATCCCGAAGACTAGCTGGTCATTCCGAGCGGAGCGCAGCGAAGTCGAGGAACCCCGAGGTGGTACCGCCGATTCCAAGCCTGGGTCCCTAGACTTCGCTTCGCTCTGCTCGGGATGACGAAGGGAAATCGCCTTGCATCGTCCCGCCCACCGGTGCGTCATCTCCAAACTTCGCGCCGCGTAATCGTATTCGCACGGCCACGGCGGGCACTCATCGAGCACCATCGCGATATCGCTCCCCAAGGTGGCCTGGATTTCCATCGCTATCTCCGGGCTGATGAACGTCGGTGTCCCATCGAGGTGGTTCTGAAACGCGACGCCTTCCTCCGTGATCTTCCTCAGCTTCGCGAGTGAGAAAATTTGATACCCGCCGCTGTCCGTCAGAATCGGCCCGTCCCAATTCATAAACCGATGCAATCCCCCAAAATGGCGGATGACCTCGAGCCCCGGCCTAACGAACAGATGATACGTGTTCCCCAAAATGATCTGGGCTTCGAGCTCGCGCAGCTCCCTGGGGCTGACTGCCTTTACGCTTCCCTGCGTGCCCACCGGCATGAACGCCGGAGTCTCGATCGTGCCGTGCGCAGTTTTCAGGCGACCACGGCGCGCTCTTGTGTTCTTATCGGTCGCCGTCAATTCAAACATCGGCGGCACCTTGGGAAATGATCGAACGCGCCGCAAGCGGCAAATCAACCAGCCAGATGCCGCCCTGGCGATATTTCTACTGGGGCTGGGTGATCGCACTCTTCGCTTGGGCCGCCTGGCAAAGATTTGCCCTCCCGCTCGATCCGATTGCCGATCCGGATACGTGGGGTTATCTCTCTCCCGCGCTGAGAAAATTGACCGGCGCCGAGTTTGGCCACACCTACGGGCGAAACTTCATTTATCCCGCCTTCGTTTTTTCACTGCTACGCGTGTTCGGAGACTTTCGCGCGATTGTGATCACGCAACACCTGCTCGGACTCGTGGCTGCTGGCATGTTGTTGCTCACATGGCGGCGCGCCCGTGTTTTTGTGCCCGAGTCGCGGCTCAGCTCCAGGGGCCATGACGTATTGGGACTGGTCGCAGCGACGATTTTCCTTTTGGCCGGCGAACCCATTCGGTCCGAGATGCAACTTCGCCCCGAAGGCGTGTGCGCCTTCCTGGTCGGCATCAATCTCTATCTCGCCCTTCAATTCATGGCTTGCTGTTTCGTGGAGAAACGACCATGGCCGGCCGTGGGCTGCGGGATTGGGACCGCCTTCACCTCGCTCCTCCTCGCGTCCGCCAAGCCTAGTTTTGCGCTGCTTGCGGCCGTCGCGGTGCTACCGGTCGGGATCTTTTTTTTCCGGCGGGGCTGGTTCCGGGAAAAGATTGCAGTCGGCGCTGGGGCGACGTTCGTCGCGGGCTTGTTGTTGTTGCCCGAACACTTCCTCAGCCGGGATGACGAAGTGAGCCGGACGTTCCTGCCGCTCTCAATTTTTGTGACGCATGCCGATCTGATCCGCGACCAAATGGCCGAGGATCTTGGGCGCTGTGCAGAAATTACTTATTCTCGGGAGCGGCTTGCGCGGGTCCACGACGCACTCAGGAAAGAGATCGCAAGATCCGCTGCGGCCCGTCCGGGACATTATTGGTCTCTCGGCTTCGATCCCGATTTCCTGATGTACGACAAGGACTCGATCGACGCGCAATTGCGCCGGGAATTCGACAACAACATACCGGAGCTGTGCGCGTTTTATCGCTTCTATTATCGGCGAATCTGGCAAGAACGGCCGTTCCCTGTTCTCAGAAGAATCGAGCAACAGATGGCGCTTTTCTATTCAGAGATGTGTCCCGCCTACAACCGGGAAAAATCCCTTCCGCTGGCCAGCCAGTATGCGGATGGAGCAGCCACTCTCGGCCTGCAACCCTATCCGGAGCTGTGGAGCGCCTATCCCCCCGCGGTGAAGTTCATGGAGCGGACAAAGTTGCTCGCGCGAGATGCGCCGAGCATTCGACAGCCCATTCCTCTCCGGATGACGCTTTCCCTGTTGGCCGGCATGTACAGACCGTTGCTTTGGGTCGCCGTCGCGCTCAGCGCAGTTGTCTTGTTTAGGCAACGGTATCGAAAACGTCTGGGCTGGCTGGCTGCGCTGGTCTTATTCGTGTACTCGTATAACGCGGCCGCCTGCCTTGAAGTGGCAATCCTCAATTCCCTGGAGGTTCGCCGTTACCTCACCGTTCAGGTGTTCTTTACCCTCTCGGCGCAATTCTTTGCCGTGTGGCTTTTTTGGGAAATGGCCCTGGCAATGCAAGGGCGCGAGAAAGTCTCTTCTCAAGTGGGCAGTTGACGGCGAGGACTGAGCGCCAGCGCACAATGTGGTAGCTTGAAAAAAACAATGCGCGCGCTTGCAAAGATGTTGCGGGGACAACCGGATGACCAAAGGGCGAACCAGAGTGATGTCTTGGCGTCGCCGGCTTACAACCTGTGGGAACGCGTTTCCCATTTCGCGGCGGAAATTCAGAAGAGCGACTTCATGGCGGAAATGAGCGGTGCTCTCGATCGGCCGGGCGGTCACGGGCTTATGGGCGCGCTCGATTGCGCGACGCTCTATGGCCTTGCGCGTTGGCAGCGGCCCACCGTCGTGGTCGAGACGGGCGGGTATCTCGGGATGTCGTCGGCTTTTATTCTCAAAGCGCTGGACGACGAAGGCCTGACGAACGCGAAGTTATACAGCCTGGAGATGAGCAAGGAATGCGATCACGGCGCGCTGATTCCGGCCGAATTGCGGCAGCAGTTTGTCCCGGTCAAAGGGCGAGTTGAGGATCTGATCAAGGGCGACGAGCTGCCTTCGAAAATCGATATGTTCTTGCACGACAGTTCACACCGCTACCGGCATATGCTTTGGGAATTTCGGCAATTTTGGGCACGGCTTCGCGACCGAGGGCTGCTCGTGTCGCACGACGTTCACTACAACGCTGCCTTCGCGGAGTTCGTGGCGAAAACCCACGCGCGGGACAAAGACGGAGTCTTTGACGCGCAACGCACGACCCATCATGATTGGGGCCGCTGGGGCTATATCGGTTTTGTAATCAAGAAGTCGAACTGAGCTGGCCGGTGTGCTCGCTCGGAGCGTTTTTCCGAGCAGTCGAAACATTCCGCGGATCAACCTGCGACTGATCGGACGCCGACAATGTGTTATCTGAAAGGATGTCGGAACCGGTTCTAAATGCTATCGCCAGCGCCACGGAACTCGTGGTGCGGTTTGGCAATCAGGCCGTGCTCGATCACGCGACGGTTACAATTCTAGAAGGCGAACGCGTCGGTCTCGTTGGACGCAACGGTTCCGGCAAATCGACTTTCCTCCAAATCGCGGCGGGCGTAATGAAGCCGGACGCGGGCGAGTTCAATCAGCGCCGAGATCTTGTGGTCGGTTACATGCCACAGATGTTTGAGCTTGAGGAGAGGGCGACGGTCCACTCCAACATCCTTTCCGGAGCGCAACGCGTTCTGGATTTGATCGCGGAATACGAACTCGCGCCGGCCGAAAGCGCGCGAAGCGGAATCTTCCTCGATCAGATCTCGCACTTCGATGGTTGGAACCTCGAACATCGAATCAAGAGTCTGATCACGAATCTTCACGCGCCGGAGCCGGACCGAATCGTGTCGAGTCTTTCCGGCGGCGAAAAACGGCGGGTCGCACTATGTCGTGCGCTGCTGGCGCGGCCCGATTTTTTGATCCTCGACGAGCCGACGAACCATCTCGATACCGAGTCGATCGAATGGCTGGAGGATTTCCTGGCGCGATATTCTGGCACCTGCCTCTTCGTGACGCACGATCGCTATTTCCTCGATCGGATCGCGACGCGTGTGGTCGAGCTTTCGCGCGGAAAATTCTACAGCTACGAAGGCAATTACACCGATTACCTGCTCGCTCGCGCGGAACGCGCGGCGGTCGAGGAGATGCAGGAGCACAAGCGCCAGAAGTTCTTGAAGCGAGAGTTGGAATGGGTGCGGAAAGCGCCCCGCGCGCGCCGAACGAAATCGGTGGATCGGGTCGAGCGTTATTTTGAGATGGCGCAGCAGGGGCCGCCCGAAGCGGAGCTCGATGTCGATCTCATTATTCCGCCCGCGCCGAAGCTGGCAAATCGAGTGATCGAGCTGCGCGACGTCGGAATGGAGCTCGGCGGCCGCTCGCTCTTCCAAAATGTTTCCTTGAATATCGCGGCCGGCGAGCGGCTCGGTATCGTCGGGCGAAACGGCCTGGGGAAATCGACGTTGCTCAAGATCATGCTGCAACAGCTGGAACCAACCAGCGGCGTGGTGGAGATCGGGGCGCGGACCGAGATCAATTACGTCGATCAAAATCGGCTCCTGCTCGATGACGCGAAGACGGTCTGGGAAGAAGTGAGCGAGGGGAGCGAATACGTTCGCCTCGGCGAGGAGAACATTACGCTGCGAGGATATCTCCGGCGATTCCTTTTCACCGAGGAGCGGATCAACACGAAGATCGATCAACTCAGCGGAGGCGAGCGAAGCCGGGTCTTGCTCGCGAAGATTCTCAAGCGCGGCGGAAACGTTCTCATTCTCGACGAACCAACCAACGATCTCGATCTTGGCACGTTGCGATTGCTGGAAGAAGCGCTCGTTGCCTTCGGCGGGAGCGTGATCGTCGTGAGCCACGATCGTTATTTTCTCAATCGCGTTTGCACGGCGATTCTCGCTTTCGAAGGGGGCGGCGTCTTGCGTTATGCCGTCGGGAATTACGATTACTACCTCGAGAAACGATCCGAGGAAACGAAGTCCAACAACATCGAGCCGGCCAAGGCTGGCGCGTCAGCGCGGCCAAGCGCGAAGCCCCGCAAACTGAAGTGGAAGGAGGAGCGGGAACTAGAAGGAATGGAGGCCGCGATTCTTGCGGCGGAGAACGACGTTGCCAGGATTGAAGCGCTTTTTGCCGAGCCCAATTTTTATGCAAAACACGCGGCCGACTATACGCAGGTCGAGGTAGAATTAGTGAATGCCCGCCACAAGGTCGCGCGTCTTTACGCGCGTTGGGCCGAGCTTGGCGAGGTGGCGGTCGCGAGCCGCGCGTGATCACTTTTCCGGCATCAGAATGCAATGGGAGGGCGAGGCTCCCGCCGAGCCGCCGGAGAAAGGATAATGAGCGACCGCATTCGGAAAAATCAGTAGCTTGATAACACTAGCGCCGGTCAGGTGCACATCCGGTGCGGGCGGCCCATCCAGACGTCGATGCCGGGGGAATAATTTGCGCCGACACATTCGGCGCTTTTCCACCACAGTCCCGTTGAGGCGATTAGATCGTCCGCGGTGATTTCAATTTGGATCGGTGCCTGGGGCCACGGTTTGTGCCAGACGCGAAAGAGACGCCGTCGCCGACCTTGGCGAGTGAGAGCCGTATAGCGTTCCAGCAAGAACTCCGTCAGCGATCCGACTTCACTTGGTTCAAAGCCGCTGGCCCCAATGGTCGCGCGATAGCCCAGCCGGCCTTTGTTTGAGGTGACCGCCCCGAGTATTTCGCCGCCGTTACGGTCGTGGGCATATTCGAGGTATCCGAACCGATACGGCAAACCGAAGGTGCGCGGCCCGAGGCGGACACTGAGCGGATTCGAAAGCCATTCGGCCAGGAAAAAAATGCCGGGCTCGCCGGCATGCCGGACGTAGGTGCGCACATTGAGAAATTCGTGCGACGCGATTGGTTTGAAAAGCCATTCGCTGAGCCGGCCACCGATGCGTGGACGCATTCTCGACAAGGTGAACGCGACGATGCTGACGAACGCGCAGCCTTGACGCACATCGAGCGGGAAGGGCACTTCGCGCTGCAGGACGGCCGGATCAGCCTGGTAGTGGATGAAGACCGCCCGGTCCCATCGAGCGAGGAAGAGCGGCTCGCCGGCCTGCGCGAGCATCCGGCGCCGGCCCGCTTCGCTTAATTCGCTGGTGGCGGTCGCGGTCGTCACCGAATTTTCTGTTATTTGGAAATACCCACCATCCGCAGCGCCCGGTCGCCTAGCTTCGCAATCTTAATCACCGCGGGCGTCGGGAGTTTCTCCAGCCGCTCATAAGCAGCACCGGCCAGCTCGAAAAATTCCAACAGCTCCGATAACCGCCCGCGAATCTGCGCGTCCGCCGCTTTCGGTTTGTTCGCCTCCGCGAGGCAGTCGCGGAGAACGTGAACGGTCGGGTCGATCTCGCGTTTTTTCCGCTGGTGGGCGATCGCCCGGAACATGGCGAAAACATCCTTCATCGAGGCGAAGTGATCCCGACGATCGCCCAGGACATGAACGATTTTGACGATGCCCCAATTCTGGAGTTCCCGCAGGCTGGTGCTCGTATTCGAACGAGCGATGCCGAGAGTGTCTGCGATTTCGTCCGCGGGCAGGGGCTTCTCGGCCAGGAAGAGGAGAGCGTGGACCTGCGCAACGGTTCGGTTGATGCCCCAGCGCGTGCCCATCTCTCCCCAGTGGAGGACGAATTTTTGGGAGACGGGAGAGAGAGTTGCCATAGGTTCAGTCTATTCTGTCTAAACAGAAATAAGAGAATAAACTCCGTCCGTCAATGGCGCGAATTGAGTTTCGCTGTAGCCGCGGCCCTGCGGGCCGTGCCGACACGGGCCACAGGCCCGTGGCTACAAGCAGCGTTGCTTGTCCGAAAATATTGTTGCAGCGTTCGGAATCGTTCCTATATTGCCCGCTCTCCGCATCAGGTGCGTGGGAAGGTAAACGCGGCCTGTGCGGTTTTTTTGTCGCCCGGATGACGAGATCGGGCGGCTTTTAATTTAACGAAGATGCCAAAAATTAATCAGCTTATTCGCAAGGGACGAAAGAAGGTTTCGGTGAAATCAAAATCACCGGCGCTGAAGAATTGTCCCCAGCGGCGCGGCGTGTGCACGCAAGTCATGACCCGCACGCCGAAGAAGCCGAATTCCGCTCTGCGGAAAGTGGCGAAAGTGCGGTTGACGAACGGCCAGGAAGTGATTGCCTACATTCCCGGCGAAGGACACAATCTCCAGGAGCACTCGATCGTGCTCGTGCGAGGCGGACGCGTGAAAGATTTGCCGGGCGTGCGTTACCACATTGTGCGGGGAACGCTCGACAGCCTCGGGGTGGATGGACGCCGCCGCAGCCGTTCGAAGTATGGCGCGAAACGCCCGAAAGCCGGCGGAGATGCCGCTGCCAAAGAGGGCGGAAAGAAGAAATAAATTTTAGCTCACTAATAAGTACGGAAACAGAATCACATGTCTCGTCGGCGGAAAGTTTACAAAAAAGAGGAGAAGCTCGACTCGCGTTACGGCAGTCCAGCGGTCGCGCGCCTCATTTCCACCGTGATGAAACGGGGCAAGAAGTCGCTGGCGGAGCGGATCGTTTACACCGCGATCGATAAATCGCGCGAAGGTTCGGACGCGGTTGACCCGCTCGAAATCGTAAACAAGGCGCTGGAAAATGTGCGCCCGCGACTGGAAGTGAAATCGCGTCGCGTCGGCGGCGCCACCTATCAGGTGCCGATGGAAGTCACGCCCGCCCGTCAGGTTTCTCTCGCGATGCGCTGGATCGTGCAATATGCCGATAACCGCCGCGGCATGCCAATGGCCGAAGCGCTCGCGGCCGAATTGAAAGACGCCGCGTCCGGGCAGGGCAACGCGATTAAGAAGCGCGACGACACGCATAAGATGGCGCAAGCCAATCGCGCTTTCGCTCATTTCCGCTGGTAACCATTTTTTCCTGTCATGCCTGCCACGCTCGAACAAAAATCCGCCGCTCCGACGAATCCGAATTCGCCGGAACGGAAGTATCCGCTCGAGCGGACGCGCAACATCGGCATTGCCGCGCATATCGACGCGGGCAAGACCACGCTGACCGAGCGCATTCTTTTTTACACCGGCATGATCCACAAGATCGGTGAGGTCCACGAGGGCAACACCGTGACCGATTGGATGGAACAGGAACGCGAGCGCGGCATTACGATCACCTCCGCGGCCACGACCTGCGCCTGGATGCAGAAGCCGGAAGAGGGCGTCTACAAAATGTTCGACGGCATCAAAATGCGCGTGAACATCATCGATACGCCGGGCCACGTGGATTTTACCGCCGAGGTGGAGCGGTCGTTGCGCGTTCTCGATGGCGCGATCGCGGTTTTTGATGCTGTGGCCGGAGTGCAGCCGCAATCGGAGACCGTCTGGCGCCAGGCCAACAAATACAACGTCCCGCGCATCGCCTTCATTAATAAGATGGATCGCGTTGGCGCCGACTTCGACATGTCGATCGACTCGATGCGCAAAAAACTCGGCGCAAATGCCTGGCCAATTCTCCTTCCGCTCGGAAAGGAAGATTATCTTCATGGCCAGCTCGACGTCGTGAACCGCAAGGCGGTCTTCTATCTCGATGACGACTCGATGGGTTCGATCTACGAAGTGCGGGACATTCCGGAAGAGAACAAGGCCGCGGTCGATAAAGCGTATGCCGATTTGGTGGAGGCGATTTCCAACCTCGACGATGAGGTGGCTGAAGCCGTCCTCGAGGAAAAGCCGGTTACGCCGCAGATGCTCAAGGCCGGCATTCGCCGCCAGACGATTGCCAATAAGTTCGTGCCGGTGGTCGGAGGTTCCGCCTTCAAGAACAAGGGAGTGCAGTATCTCGTCGACGCCGTCGTCGATTATCTGCCGGGCCCGCTCGATATTCCGCCCGCGGTGGGAATGGAGCCCGACACCCACGAGAAGATGGAAGCCCCGACGGACGACAACGGGAAATTCTGCTCTCTCGCTTTCAAACTCTGGAGCGACCCATTCGTTGGGAAGTTGGTTTTCTTCCGCGTCTACTCCGGTTCTCTCAGTAAGGGCGACAACGTTTACAATCCCCGCACGAACAAGCGCGAGCGGATCAGCCGGTTGATTCAAATTCAAGCCGATAAGCGCGAGGATATCGACACCTGCTATTCCGGTGACATCGCGGCAATTGTCGGCATCAAGAATATCACGACGGGCGACACGCTCTGCGATGAGGATTTTCCGATCCTGCTCGAGCCACCTTCATTCCCTGATCCGGTCATCTCGATGGCGATCGAGCCGAAGACAAAGCAAGACCAGGAGAAGATGGGCGTCGCGCTCCAGCGGCTCTCCGAGGAGGATCCCACTTTCAAAGTCTTCACGCACGAAGATACCGGCCAGACGATCATCGCGGGAATGGGCGAGCTCCACTTGGAGATCATCCGCGACCGGATGCTCCGCGAATTCAAAGTGGACGCGAACGCGGGCAAGCCACAGATCGCCTATCGCGAGACCATCACCGCGCCGGCGGATGGCGAGGGCAAGCTGATCAAACAATCGGGCGGCCGCGGTCAGTATGGCCACGTCATTATCAAAGTGCAGCCGAACGAGCGTGGTAAAGGCATTACGATCGAGAATAAGGTAGTCGGCGGAAATATTCCGAAGGAATACATCCCGGCCTGCAAGAAGGGGATCGAAGAGGCAATGCTAAACGGCGTGGTCGGCGGCTACGAGGTGATCGACGCCAACGTGGATATCGTCGATGGCTCATATCACGACGTCGATTCGAACGAAATGGCTTTCAAACTGGCCGCGATCTTTGCGGTAAAAGACGCTTTCAAAAAAGCGAAGCCGATTCTGCTCGAGCCGATCATGAAGGTCGAGAACGCGACTCCCGAAGAATATCAGGGCGACATTATGGGCGATTTGAATCGCCGCCGCGGCAAGATTGGCAGCATCGAAGTGAAGGGAAACCTCACGATGGTCCAGGCCGAAGTTCCGCTTGCGGAGATGTTCGGTTACGCCACCGCTATCCGCTCACTTTCAAAGGGCCGGTCGAGTTACTCGATGGAGCCATCGCATTTCGAACAGGTGCCGGCGCAACTCGTGGCGGCCGTTCTGGATCAGAAGGAAACTAAATGACGAACGGTCAACGCATCCGCATCCGCTTGAAGGCATTCGATCACCGCATGCTCGATCAATCCGCGATCGACATCGTGGAGACGGCGAAGCGCACCGGCGCGCGCGTGGCGGGCCCGATTCCATTGCCAACCTTGATTGAGAAATTTACGGTGAATCGCTCGCCGCACGTCGACAAGAAGTCGATGGACCAATTTGAAATTCGGACGCACAAACGCCTGCTCGACATCATCGAGCCGACCGCGAAGACAGTCGACGAGTTGAAGAAACTCAACCTGCCGGCGGGCGTGGACATTACGATCAAGATTTAGCGGTCTCAGCTTTCACAATTTGCAAACTAACGATCATGAGTATCGGCCTACTAGGACAAAAAATCGGCATGACCAGCGTTTACGACGCGAATGGTCGGATGCGTCCGGTAACCGTAATCGCCGCGGGCGATAATGTCCTTTTGCGCCGCCTCACGACCGAGAACGACGGTTATTCCGCGATCAAAGTCGGCTTCGACGCGCAGAAGGAATCGCGCGTGACGAAAGCACTGCTGGGCGAATTTAAAGCGGCGGGATCTGAGCCGAAGAAATTGATGAAGGAATTTCGTTTAGAGGCCGACGCGCCTGAAGGCGACATCGATCTGAATGTTACGCAGTTTCAACCGGGAGATTGGGTTGATGTCATTGGCCGCTCGAAAGGCAAAGGCTTCCAGGGCGTAATGAAGAAGCACAACTTCCAGGGACAGGGCGCCGCGCACGGTTCCAAAACGCATCGGCGCAACGGCGCCGTGGGGAATCGATCTACGCCAGGACGGATTTGGAAAAACATGGGTATGCCGGGACACATGGGTGACGAACGGGTCACTGTCCAAAACTTGCAAGTGTTGCAGGTGCGCGAGACCGAAAAAGTGATTCTGATCAGCGGCGCGGTGCCGGGATCGAATGGCAGCTACGTCGTAATCCGGCCTGCCATCAAGAAGCCCGCAGGAGAAGCCAAAGCCAAATGAGCGCGAAAGTTCTGACAGCTGAAGCAGCGAAGGAAGCCAAGATCGAGTTGATTGAGACTGGTCGGGGCACGCAAGCGCTTCACGACGTGGTTGTGGCAATGCGCGCGGCGCAGCGTTCCGGCTCCGCGAATACGAAGTCGAAGGCGGACGTGAATCTTTCCGGCGCGAAGCCATGGCGGCAAAAAGGAACGGGCCGCGCGCGGGCTGGCTACAAGTCATCCGTGATCTGGCGCGGTGGTGGTGTCGTCTTTGGACCGAAGCCGCGCGATTACTCGAAGAAAACTTCGAAAACACTCCGGCGTCTCGCTTTTCAAAAGGCGTTGAGCGAGCGGATCAAAGCGGGTGATGTGCTGACGGTTGATAAATTTGCGGTGACGGAAACGAAAACGAAATCGTTTGTCGCGCTGGTGAAAAAGCAAACGGACGCCCGAAAGGTTTTGATCCTGTCCGATTCGTTCGACGAGAACACCTATCGCTCGGCGCGAAACATCAAGCCGGTCCTGCTCGCGACGGCCATGAATGTGAACGCAGAACAGCTCCTGGCCTTCGACAAGATTTTAGTGACGCCCGCCGCGTTGGAACATCTGGCTGAAAGGATGAATCGGGAATGAACGAACCATACGATCTCATTCAGACCGTTCAGTTGACCGAGAAGGCCTCGCTCCTGAGCGAAAAGCTGAACAAATACGTTTTTCGGGTCTCGCCCCGCGCGAACAAGATCCAGATCAAGCACGCCGTCGAACGCTTGTTCAACAAGAAGGTGGTGGCGGTGAACACGTGCAACTACGCCGGTAAAAAGAAGCGCGAACGCCGCGCCGATTTCGGCCGCAAACCGCACTGGAAAAAGGCCATCGTAACCCTGAAGGAAGGGGACAAGATCGATTTTGTCTAACTGGTTATGGCTCTCAAGACTTTTCGTCCACTTACTCCCGCGCTTCGGTTCAAGTCGCTCCCGGCTTTTACCGAGATTACCAAATCGAAGCCGCACAAGAGCCTGATCGAGGTCAAGAAGCGAAGCGGCGGCCGGAATAACAACGGCAGACTGACTTCCCGTCACATTGGTGGCGGACATAAGCAGAAGTACCGCAAGGTCGATTTCAAACGGCGCAAGCACGGCATCGCCGCTGAGGTGACCGCAATCGAGTACGACCCGAATCGCTCCGCGCGCATCGCTCTGATTAAGTACGCGGATGGCGAGATGAGCTACATCCTCGCGCCCGATGGATTGACTGTCGGCGCGACTGTGATGTCAGGAAATGAAGCGACGCCTGACCTGGGAAATTCCCTGCCGCTAAGTACCATTCCGCTAGGATCGAATATTCATAATATCGAGATCGCTCCAGGCCGCGGCGGTCAGATTGCGCGGAGCGCGGGACAGCAAGCGACGCTCAGCAACCGGGAAGCCGGTTACGCGCTGGTGAAACTTCCCTCAGGCGAAATTCGCCGGATCCACGAAACTTGTTTTGCGACAATGGGTCAGGTCGGCAACGTCGATCATATGAATGTGGCGAGCGGCAAAGCCGGCCGCACGCGTTGGCAGGGCAGGCGTCCTCATGTGCGCGGCATGGTCATGAACCCGATCGATCACCCGATGGGCGGCGGCCAGGGCAAATCCAAGGGCGGCGGTGGACGGCATCACCCGGTCAGTCCGTGGGGACAACTGGCGAAGGGATTCAAGACGCGCGCGAAACACAAACCGAGCGATCGGTTCATCATGCAGGACCGGCGCAAGAAGTAATTTTGATTTATGGCTAGATCGTTAAAGAAGGGACCATTCGTTGCCCCACATCTCCTCGAGAAAATCGACAAGATGAATACCTCGGGCGTCAAGAAGCCGATTAAGACGTGGGCGCGCCGCTCGATGGTAACGCCCGATTTCGTCGGGCATACGTTCATGGTCCACAACGGGAAAATTTTTATCTCCGTCTTCGTGACGGAGAACATGGTCGGTCACAAGCTCGGCGAGTTTTCAGCGACGCGTATCTTTAAGAAACACGGTTCGCATACGGCGAAAGTGACGAAGTGATGGGTATTTCAGATTGAAGATTTCAGATTTCAGATTGGCGAGCGCGGCAAAACCGCGGCGAAAACAATCTGCAAACTACAATCTGAAATCTGCAGTGATTTTAGTTGGTTGCGTAACGCTCGCCCGAGGGCTGGCGGCAGAGGGGAATAGTTCTTTGTCAGAATCCAAAATTGAAAGTGCGGAAACGAAAGTGACCGCCGCGCCTCTTCCTTCACAGGACGAAGAGTTGCGGAGGCAGCTTTCGCTCGCGCGCGAGTCGGTCAAGACATTGACCGACAGCCTGGCGGCGTCGAATGTGGAGGCGGAAGTTGTTCGCCGAAAATATTCGGACCTCCGATTACGGATGGAAGCGCTGGGACTCGAATCGGCGAACAAGGATCGCGCGAAGATCGAGCAGCGGCTGCTAAGCGCGGTGTCCGATCTGCAATTGGTGCAGAAGGAACGCGACCGGTATCGCGATCAGGCGTTGCGTTTGAGTGAGGCGATTTTGCATTTGCTCAAGACTTCGGCGGGAGGCGATGCGCAGGCGCGAATGGAAGTGGAGGCGCAGTTGCGCAGCACGAATGAGCTGATCGCGAAAGTGGAGAACGCTCCGGCCGAAACGGCGACGTTGATGGACGGCAGCGTGATCAGCGTGAAGGAGGAGTGGTCGCTGGTGGTGGGCAATCTCGGGGAGAAACAAGGAGTGAAGATGGGGATGCCGCTCCGGGTGATGCGGGGAGACACGCGGATCGCGACGTTGCGAGTGGTGAATGTGCGCCAGAAAATTTGCGGTGCGGTGATTCAAGAAATGGGTTCTGAAAAAATTAAAGTGGGCGACCGCCTCCAGGCGGATGCCCGGCAAGTGAGTTTGAAATAGAAAAACAAATGCAAGTTAGCTCAACATATCGGTATGCGAAGATTTCGCCCTTCAAGGTGCGCGAAGTCACGCGCGCGATTCAGGGCCTGCCGGTTTCGGCGGCGCTCGATCTCGTCGCGTTCAGCCCGAAGAAGGCTGCTTTCTTAATTGCGAAGACGCTCAAGAGCGCGGTGGCCAATGCGGAGAACAACAACAATCTCCGGGTCGATGGCCTGGTGGTGAAAGAAGCGACCGTGGGCGAAGGGCCCACGATGAAGCGGATGATGACGCGGGCCCGCGGAAGCGGCAGCCGGATCCTGAAGCGAAGCAGCCATATCCGGATCATTTTGACCGACGAGATCGAGATCAAGACGCGCGACAAGAAAAAGGGGCAGAAGAAAAAATCGAAGAAGAGCGGCGCTCCGAAAAAGGGCGACACGAAACGCGCGCCGAAGTCAGAAACCGCGCCGGAGACTGCTGCTGAAGAAGTGAAATCAGACGCCTAAATTTATGGGACAAAAAGTTAATCCGATTGGTTTTCGTCTCGCGGTGAATCGCGACTGGCGCTCGAAGTGGTACGCGTCGCCTCAGGAGATGCCGGCGTTTCTGCACAGCGACCTCAAGATTCGCAACTACGTGAAAAAGAAACTCCAGTTCGCCGCGGTCTCGAAGATTGTGATCGAGCGCGCCTGGAACAGCATTCGTGTGACCATTTACACCGCGCGGCCGGGAATCGTGATCGGACGCAAAGGCGCGGAGATCGAGAAGATGACCGAAGAGATCTCGAAGATGGCGCAGGGGAAGCAGATCAAGATCGACATCCAGGAAATCAAGACGCCTGAGCTCGATGCGCAGCTGGTGGCGGAAAACGTGGCTTTGCAGATCGAGCGCCGCATTGCTTATCGCCGCGCCATGAAAAAAGCAGTGCAGGTGGCGATGGATTTTGGCGCGCAAGGAATTCGATTGCGCAGCTCGGGCCGGTTGAATGGCGCGGAAATTTCCCGCTCGGAATGGTATCGCGAAGGCAAGGTGCCGTTGCACACGCTCCGCACTCCAATTGATTATGGGTTTGCCGAGGCAAACACCGTCTACGGCAAGATCGGCGTGAAGTGCTGGTTGTGTAAAAAAGAAGAGCCGGCCACTGAAGCGCCGGCTGTTCTGCCGCCGCCTCCGGAACCAGCTCAGGCTTAGAAATTTTTTAGGAGACTGTTATGCCATTGATGCCAAAACGCGTGAAGTACCGGAAGACCCAGCGGGGTAGTCGCAAGGGGACGGCTTCGCGCAATCTGCGAATTGATTTCGGCGAGTTCGGCCTGCAGACGCTCGAGCGCGCCTGGATCACGAACACGCAGATCGAAGCTGCCCGCGTGGCGTTGACTCGGAGCATGAAGCGCAAAGGCAAGCTTTGGATCCGCATTTTCCCGGATAAATCGGTCACGTCCCGTCCGCCGGAAACCCGAATGGGTAAGGGCAAAGGCCAGCCCGAATATTGGGTAGCGACGGTCAGGCCGGGCAATATTTTGTTTGAGCTGGATGGCGTGACGGAATCGGTCGCGCGCGAATCGCTCCGGCTTGCCGCCGAGA